>Ga0272443_10000114_pt1 | contig 149288 bp, 132 predicted proteins | sample SSMAcet12_FD_193581 | JGI IMG/M metagenome (GOLD analysis project Ga0272443, IMG submission 193581) | Marine sediment archaeal communities from Little Sippewissett salt marsh, Falmouth, MA, United States - SSM-Acet-12 | ecosystem: Environmental > Aquatic > Marine > Wetlands > Sediment ... | reverse complement strand
GGATTGTTAAGGGGGTTTTTGCCGTGGAAAATCCCCTTGACGAGGTTTTCTCGTGTCACGAGTAAAAGGTAATTCATTTTGTTGCTTCTAGTCATAGAAGAGAGTATACCTTTGTCTGCATTCGCAGATACAAACTCATGCATTCATTTTACTTAACGGCGAGAAAGACGGGACCCTCAAGCGGCAGGCCCCCTTCTTCCTCGCGCTCCATCATCCCCCGGCCTGTCTGCGGTCGAAACTCGACTCCTCCACTTCGTGGAAGTCGTCTCGAACAGTCGACCTTGTGAGGTATCCGCCTTCGGCGGATGGTTTGATGGCTTTTTGGTTGAATCAAACTTATGATGACCTGTATAACCTGAGGTTATCTTGAGAAAATGTCCAAGAATAAATGTAACTCATTATATTTCTTCCAGTCATATGGCGAAACACGCCGCACTTTTTTTCCAAAAAACAGCAATTATTTTTTCCGAACAGGTCTTTTTCTACGTATATATAAATGAGGACATAGAAAAGGACCAACACCCATGAAAAACAAACACATTCACGACTGCGGCTACAAGAACTTCTTCTCCAACCCGGTAACCGTAAAGCAGCTGTTGACATCCTTCGTTAACGAAGACTGGGTACATAACCTTGACTTTAATACCCTTGAACGAATGGAAACGTCTTTCGTTACCGACGAGTTCAGGGAGAAAGAGTCTGATCTGATCTACAAAGTACAGGTACAGGGAAAGGAAGTATACATCTACATTCTACTGGAGTTCCAATCCACGGTTGACCGGTTTATGGCATTACGCATGCTGAGATACATCACAGAGTTCTACGAACACCTGGTAAAATCACAGAAACTGAATACACTCCCATCGGTGTTTCCTCTTCTGCTCTACAACGGCGATAAAAAATGGACAGCTCCAGTTGATCTGGGTACATTAATCGATGGTAATATACCTGTGGAATATATTCCAGCTTTCAGGTATCACAAGATCGCGGAAAACGAGTTCTCAAAGGAGATGCTACTACAGGTTAAAAACATGGTATCTGCATTGTTTTATGTTGAAAACAGCATACCGGAAGTACTTCTAAAAGAAATTGACACTGTAGCTGAAATGATTAAAAATGAGAAGCCGGATGAGATTACGATATTTACCAACTGGTTACGGGTAATCTTTCAGGATAAAAACGAAGATATTTACCATGAAATAAAACATGTAGAGGAGATACGAACCATGTTCGCAACGAAACTTGAAGAATACGGCGAAAAATTGAAAAAAGAAGCATTACGTGAAGGCATGCATAGAAAAGCCATTCAGACTGCGAAAGCGCTCTTAGATAAAAATATGAATATACAGGAGATATCAGAAATTACCGGGATATCGGTTGAGGAAATCGAAAACCTGAAATAATATTGATATTATTTTACCCCACCCTCAACATGATGGCATGAATACCAAACCCCAAACCATACTCCTGCTGGCAATAAACGCCCGGTACACCCACTCCAACCCGGCACTCTACTACCTGCGCAATTACTGCGCCGGCACGGGGGGCAACTTCGTTATACGTGAATACTCCATCAAGGCATTACATGAAAACATCATACGCGAGGTAGAGCACCTGGGTGTAGATGTTGTGGCCCTCTCGGTATACATATGGAACTCAAGGTACATGGAAAAGCTTCTGCCGCTGCTGGCAGGCATGAAGCCAAAACCTGTCATAGTATGCGGCGGCCCCGAGGTGAGCTACAACCCCGAAAGCTGGCTTGACCGTCATCCGGGTATCGACTATATTATCTGCGGCCCCGGAGAAGCCGGGTTTTGCCACCTGGCAGAAAATCAATTCAGCCTTGGTGAAAAGATCATACGCAAAGCAAACCCACACTTCAATGAGATCCCCTACCCTTACCGGCCGGAGGATAGGGAGCGTCTTTCCCGCCGCTACGTGTATTACGAAACCAGCCGTGGGTGTCCCTTCAGGTGCGGCTACTGCATCTCTTCACGTGAAGACCAGCCCCTGCAGTTCAAAGACCTTGCCGCGGTGAAAAACGAGATGGATCAGCTGCTGGAGATGAATCCCGGCGTGGTGAAGCTGGTAGACCGCACCTTCAACGCCGGCAGTAAACACGCACGCGCCATATGGCAGTACCTTATTGAAAAGAATCCCCAAACGCGCTTCCATTTTGAGATATATCCCGGCCTGCTTAAAGAAGAAGACCTGCGGCTGCTTGAGAAGGCACCAGCCGGGTTGTTTCAATTCGAGATAGGAGTACAGTCATTGAACAACCGGGCCCTTGAGAGCGTTTCACGTCCCCCCGTAAAAAAGAGTTATCTTGAAGCCATAAGGCACCTTGTAGAGCACACCGGTATTCACGTACACCTTGATCTTATGGCGGGGCTTCCACATGACACCCTTGAATCACTTGCTCATTCGTTCAACGTGCTCTACGGCATAAGGCCCCATCACCTGCAGCTGGGTTTTTTGAAACTGCTGCCGGGAACAGCCATGCGTGAACAGGCTGAAGCCCTTTCCCTTTTCTATTCAGCCGAACCTCCCTATGAAATACAGGAGACCCCGTGGATAAGCAGTGAAGAAATGAATATGCTGCATCATATTGAAGGACTGGTAAACTCCCTCTTCAACTCAGGGTATTTCCCGGTTACACTGCTCGAACTGGAAGACCTTCATTCGAATGAAAATTACTTTCACATGTACAAAAGTCTTGCTCTTTTCTGGAGATCAAAACAATTAAACACCGATGAGAAGGACGGGGGGATGTTGTCAAGTGGACTTCTTGCATACATCCGGGAACACTTCCCCGCGAAATACATCTTCTTCAGGGACTGTCTGAGGATGGACTGGATAGGCAGAACCGGCAACATGCGCTACCCCAAATCCATACAGGGAGAACGCCACCCGGCGGAGATACGCGGTGCTCTAGGGGACACTGTCGGCAAAGACCCGGTATTTGCCGCAGACTCGGAAGAGTTCTCGGTGAAGCACATGAGCGGGATTGAATACAAATTTCTAAAGAAGGGATAACCAGCAGGTCACTTTACAGGAAGCCCTCTTCAGTGAAGGGGGCGACGCAGCGCGTCGGGGATTTCGTTCAGTTAATATTTTCATAAAAAACCTGGCTGGGTCATGCCCAACGAACCCCCTCCCGGCCTCCCCCTTGAAAGGAGGAGGTGATGTTAAAGGCTAGATAACCATAGACCCGCCATCTACCATTATGGTCTGACCGGTGACGAATGATGCGCCGTCGGATGCAAGGAAGAGCACTACCTTCACCACGTCTTCGGGCTCGGCGATTCTGCCCATGGGTATTTTGTTTACTACCATGTCATGAATTTCCTGGTTAGACCAGAATGGCTTGCTGAAATCGGTGCGCACCATGGATGGGGCAACGGTGTTAACCTGGATATTATATGACGCCAGCTCGAAGGCAAGGTTTCGCATCATCATCTCGATACCCGCCTTGGCGATACCATAGACATTCATACCCGGTGATGCCCGGTGACCGGCAACCGACGAGACGCTGACGATCTTTCCGAACTTCTGGTCGCGCATTATCTTTCCTGCCCTGCGTGAACACAGAAAAGTGCCGGTGAGGTTTGACTCGATGATCTTTTGCCACTGTGGCATATCCACGTCCACGATACCGCCGGTTGGCAGGTTCATACCCACGTTGTTGATCAGGATGTCAACTTTCCCGAATTTTTCAATTGCCCTGTCAAAGAGGGTATCCACGTCTTCTTCTCTGGCTATGTGGGCCTGAACCGTTAAAAGGGAATCTCCACCCTTCAATTCGGTGGCTGCACCCTGAAGGCCTTCCTCTTTACGTCCGCAGATCACTACTTTTGCTTTCTGATTAAGCAGCTCCCGGGCGATCTCAAGACCTATGCCCCGGCTTCCACCGGTGATAACCGCCACCTTATCTTCAAGATCATACCATAAATTGCTCATACGTCCCTCCTGTATTGATAGATAGAATATTTCACATCATGATTTTTGCACAACACCCGTTTTTTAATAAATTGAAACCAGGCCCTTTTCCGTTTTACGGAGCTGGGATATTTTTTTTATATTGAATGCCGAAAGATCATCGCATTTGCAGACCTGTAATACGATTTTGTCAGCACGCACTGATTCAGGAAGACCTGCAGTCAGCAAAAGCCGCACTCCTTCTTCAACCGGTCCCCACTCTACTATTGCATCATTAAATGCTATCGTCTTCAACCCTTTTTTCGTCTCTTTAGTGAATGAAGGCTCTTCCTTCATGCCCGAGACAAGCCCGGACATCTTTTCCGTATCAGTTGTCATCACCACGTATTCCATGGCAACTACGTCGGCACTCAGTGAAGAGTTGTCACTTAACTCAACAGCACCGGTTACCTGTATACCTTCGGGTAGCCGGGTATTAAGGGTTTGAGGTAAATTGCCGGGCTCAATTGCATCATACAATTCTATATCAAGGTATTCAGCTTCGCTTTCAGTACCAAGCGGCAGGGCATACCCCATTGATATTCGTTCACGCTTGTTAAACCCCTGGGTGAAAGATACCGGTACATGTGCCATGCGAAGGGCCCGCTTGATGATTTCCATGAAATCAATGTGGGGAATAAATTTCGCGACACCTGTCTTGGAAATTCGAATACGCACCCGGCTCACCACCGGGTACTTCTGTTCAAACTGTTCCATGGCTTCACGCACTGCCCCTGTATTCAATGGTTCTGTTGTGGTGTCAAAAGATCTGGGCAGGCTCTTCCCGTCCCAGGTTGAGTTGGTTTTCTTTTCTACCAGTTTTTCATACCCGGTTTCCACCATGCTCCACGGGTACCCGTCCCCCCCCTTCCGTTGCTGCAGGTAATTCTTCCAGCCGGGGGCATATGTATCCAGGTTGTGCTGCCACGTGGAAAAGTTGAAATGCTCTGACCATGAATCAAGCCTGCAGCCATCCCTGTAGGCGTGCTCGATCACGTCGGCAAGCCGGCTATCCCCACGGGAGAACACCCCTTCAAGCAGTGAATGATACACATCGTGGTTCTTCACCTTTATCTTGCGGGGCACGCCCCGTTTAATCTTCTGTATGGTCTCAAGCAGGTAGCCGGTATCGGCCTGCTGCTGGTCTTGAAATGGGGTGTGTGGTTTTGGTATAAAGGGGGACACGGTGACGTTCAGCTGCAGCCTGTGTTTTCCCACCTGGTAGATCTCGTTCAATAGTGAGATGATATCATCGGCTTCATCATGTTCACGGTATCCCGGAAGTCCTATCATGAAATACAGTTTCACCCGCTGCCAGCCCCTGTCATATAACTGCTGAATAATGGAAATAATATCGCCGGTATGTAACCTCTTAAAGGCCCGTTTTCGCAGCTCTTCTGTTGCCGATTCTACCGCGAATGTCAGGGAAGCCCTGCGTACGTCAGAGATAAGCTCGATCACCGGTACTGCCTGCGGTTCTACCCGCAGGGAGGGCAATGCGATGGAGACACCCCGCCGGGTAAGTCCGGGCAACACGGCATTGAGCAATCGGGCAAGGTAAGGATAATCATTTATGCATAACGAGGCAAATGATACCTCGTCATAGCCGGTATTATCAAGCAGGGTAAAAACCTTCTCTGCCAGGGGCTCCCAGGGGATCTTGCGATAGGGAAGATCATAATATCCCGCGTGGCAGAACTTGCAGAGATTCTTACAGCCGCGGTTAACTTCCATCACCACCCGCTCCTGGGCAACCCTTATGCCGGGAACCACCGGCATAAGGGGGTCAGAGCCCGAATCAGACCTGAACACCCTTTTTCGTACGGTTTTGGATATTCCCGGTACATACACACCTTCAATTTCGGCAAGATCTTTCAGAATATCATCCCGTGATTGACCGTTTTTCTTCCCACGCAGCAATTCATTACATATATCAACCATCCCTTCCTCCCCGTCCCCCATAAAGAAAGCGTCGATAAATGGAGTAAGGGTGGCGGGATTGGAAACAGCTTCACCTCCCGCCATTACGATAGGATGATGCTCTTCCCGTTCTTCACTTCGAAGTGGTATACCCCCCAGGTCGAGCACCTGCAGTATGTTGGTAAAAAGGAGCTCATGGGCCACGTTGAATGCCAGCATGTCAAGTGAGGCCAGTGGAATACGGGTTTCAAGTGTATACAAAGGAAGATTCTCATCTCTCAGCGCCTTTTCAAGGTCGGGAGCAACAGAGAAAACCCGTTCACATGCTACATCTTCCAGGCTGTTGGCCGCGCTATAGAGTATCTGTATACCGTTATTTGACATTCCAACCTCGTAGAGATCGGGGTAGCATAAACCAGTATACACCTGGCAGTTCTCTTTTTTAATGACATTAAGTTCACCCCCGGTATACCGGGCAGGTTTTTCTACGCGCCAGAGAATCTTTTCAAGTGCTTCTAATTTAATTCTTTCTATCATGGGTTATTGTGTTATTCCTGTATAATGTATGGCCATTTTCTTGTAATCATCAACCGAAAGAGTCTCACCCCTCTCTTTTTCACTAATTCCTGATTTCTCTAACAGCGCTTCAACGGTTTTACTCTTAAGATCAAGATGGGGTGAATCGGTCAATGCCTTTCGCAGGGTTTTTCTTCGCCCCCAGAATGCCGATTTAACCAGCAGGTGAAAAGCCTTTCGCTGCTCCTGGTCAAGCCCCGTGTCCTGGTTTCTTATCATCCTGATAAAGGTTGAGGTAACCTCCGGCTGTGGAAAAAATGAATGCTTGTCTATGTTAAACAATGGTTCAATTGAGAAGTACAGCTGCAGGTTGACGGTTATTGCCCCGTAATTGCCGCTTCCCGGTGCAGCCGCAAGGCGTTGGGACATCTCTTTCTGCAGCATAAAACATCCCATCTGTACCCACAGTGCGGCTGCCACCCTGAACAGTATCTCGGATGAGCAGTAATACGGCAGGTTGCCAACTACCTTGTTTACATGGGAGGGGATGTCCATTTTTAAAATATCATTATGCACAACGGTGATGTTTGGTATTGTATCCAGCTGTTTTTGTAAAACACGTACCAGGCCTGCATCGATCTCAACGGCAGTAACCGAGAGCACCTGCCCTGCCATGGTTTGCGTTATTGACCCTGTTCCCGGTCCGATCTCCAGCACATGATCTTGCGCACTGAACCGGCACGCCTCGATTATTCTTTTTACCACACCCTCGTTGCATAGAAAATTCTGGCCCAGTTTTTTACTGGGGCTTATCCCTTCTGATTTAAGCAGCACTGTTATCTCTTTTGTATTCACGGGCACAGCCTATGATGGGCATACATTTCTGTCAATCCATCTACCGTTACCGCGCCTTTATTACAATCATGTTACGAACAAATTACATAATTGTTAAATAAGATCGAAACAGGACACTTTCATAGTTCAAAATTTGACAATATTCAGCAATGCTCTTGAATATAACTATAACAAACTATTCATTTCGTGTTGCAGTCAACGTTTTTTTTTCGCGGCGCGAATCGAATGCAATTAAACGATTGAAGGAGGAACGGATGAAACTGGTTGTGGCAGTTATTCGACCCGAAAAGCTGGCCGACGTGAAGAAGGAACTCAACGACGCCAGCGTGAATCTCATGACTGTTGTCAACTCTATCGGTGCCGGACGACAGAAAGGCTATCCCGAAACATACCGGGGCATTAAACATGAAATCAAACTTTTAAAGAAAGTTGAACTTCAAGTTGCAGTCAACGACGATTACGTGGAGCCCACCATCAAGGCAATCGTGCGAGGTGCCAAAACGGGAAATATAGGGGACGGCAAAATATTTGTCATACCCATCGATGAGTGTGTAAGAATCCGTACCGGCGAACGCGGTTCGCGGGCTATTGGATAATATTTGAAATGATTACTGGAGGTAACAATGAATACTGGATCAGTTGACTGGGCACTTGTTGGTTCAATGATAATTATGGGTGTAGCGGCTTTTCTTATTTACCTGAAAGCTAACCTTAAAATATGCGAACCAAATGAAATTCTTATCTTTTCGGGACGCAAGCGAAAGCTGGCATCCGGTGATATCGTAGGATATCGCGTTATACGGGGAGGATGGGGTTTACGTACACCCTTACTTGAAAAAGTTTCAAGGCTGTCTCTTGCCACGATCCCCCTTGATTTTGAGATATCACGGGCCATGTCTGAAGGCATGATACCCCTTGACATCACCGCTATCGCCCACATCAAGATCGCGTCAAAAGAATCAGGTGGGCTTGAAAATGCTGTTGAAAGACTGCTTGGTAAAGCTCCACAGGAAATTGAAAATATCGCAAGGAGTACCCTTGAAGGGGTAATCCGGGGAATTCTCGCCAGGTTCACTCCCGAAGACGCCAACTACAGGCGTATTGAACTGGAAGATGAAGTATACCAGAAAGGCGGTATTGAACTCAACAAACTTGGATTCACCCTTGACTCCATTAAGATAGACAACATTCAAGACGGCCAGGGTTACCTGGAAGCGGTAGGCCGGCAGAGAAACGCCATGGTTCAGAGGGATGCCCGTATAAAGGAGGCCGAATCTGAATCAGAAGCAAAGATCGTTGAATCCGAATCTATCAAGAAAGCTTCCGACGTTGAATTCCGTTCAAAGATGGCTATACGTGAATACGAGACCAGCTACCGCAACCGCAAGGCGGAACTTTTCGAGCAGACCAATAAGATGGAGATGAAATCCGAATACTCCCGAATGCTGGAAGAACTTACCCAGCAGAAAGAACTCGAAGAGATCAGGAAGGACGTGAACAGCAGAAAGTATAACGCCGAGCTGGTAATCCCTGCCGAGGCTGAAAAGAAGGCAGACGAACTGAAGGCCGCCGGACAGGCATCTTATCTCAAGGAACAGGGACTTGCCATGGCTGACGCGGTGAAGGAGATGAAAAACGAATGGGCAAATGGAGAGAACAGGGAACTGTTTATGCTGCACATTCTGCCCGGCATAGTGGACAGCATTTCCGGTGTTATTGCTGACAACCTGAAAGTTGAAAAACTGGTGGTAATGGGCAATGGCGGCATCCCCAGTCATGTTGGTGATGTTACATCAAGTGTAGTCACCTTTCTCGAGCAGATTAAAAATGCTACCGGCGTAGACCTTACAAATATAGCCAATACCGGCAAAGAAGCTCCCATCAAGAAGGAACTGGAATAATGAATGGGAAGGTTAATCAACTAAAGAAGGAGAAAGGTAATGGAAGCTATATTTGATGAAATCTACACGGTAAAAAAAAGGAATGAACATATAACCATCTCCCAGATATTGCAGATAATCAAGGAAAAGAACATTGAGTTCGTGGACTTGAAATTCTGTGACCTGTTCGGAAGGATACACCATTACACGCAGACTGCAGAAAAAGCTGACGAAGACCTTTTCACCGTGGGCACAGGTTTTGATGGATCATCCATACGGGGTTTTCAGTCAATCAACCAGAGTGACATGCTGATGAGGCCCGATCCAAGTACTGCCTTCATCGATCCGTTCTTTGATCACCGCACAATGAGTTTTTTCTGCGATATCGTTGATCCCGTTGGACGAACACGGTATGAAAAAGATCCACGGTACGTGGCATTTAAAACTCTTGATTATCTCAGGTCTACGGGAATCGCTGATACCGCCTTCTTCGGCCCTGAGCCCGAGTTCTTCATATTTGATCATGTTTCATATGAGCAAACCCAGAACAGGGCCTTTTACGAGGTAGACTCCGCTGAAGGATACTGGAATACGGCCAAAAAAGGGGAAGGAAGCCTGGGATACAAGATCGGCTACAAGCAGGGGTACTTTCCCGTTGCTCCCCATGATCAGCTGCACAATCTCAGGTCAAAGATGGTTGAGGTACTTCGCAGCTGCGGTGTGCAGGCCAACCTGCATCATCATGAAGTAGCAACAGCGGGACAGACCGAGATCGGCCTTGATATCGAAGAACTGGTAGAACAGGCAGACACCCTGCTGAAATTCAAGTACCTTGTAAAAAATGTTGCTCACAGGTACGGCAAAACGGTAACATTCATGCCCAAGCCTATATTCATGGATAACGGTTCGGGAATGCATACCCATATCAGCCTCTGGAAGGATGGGAGAAACGCTTTCTATGAATTTGGAAGGTACGCCGACCTGAGTGACGAAGCACGGTATTTTATCGGCGGGATCTTTGCCCATATCGAAGCGGTTCTGGCTTTCTCTGCCCCGACCACCAATTCGTATCGAAGACTCGTTCCGGGATACGAGGCACCCATTAACCTGGTGTTCTCTGCCAGGAACCGTTCTGCCGCGGTTCGTATACCCATGTACAGTGAAAGCGAGAAAGCGAAGCGGGTTGAGTTCAGATGTCCCGATTCAACAGTTAATCCATACCTCGCCTTCTCTGCCATGATAATGGCAGGTCTTGATGGTATCGAAAACATGATAGAACCCCCTGACCCCATCGATGATGACATCTACGAACTGCCCCCGGAGAAAAAAATGCATATACGATCAACCCCGGGCAGTCTCAAGGAATCCATCGACGGGCTTGAAAGGGATCATGAATTTCTTTTAAAGGGAAATGTATTTTCTAAATCACTGATAGACAGCTACATCGAATATAAACGCATCAGTGAAATTGACCAGGTATCTCTCAGGCCTCATCCCTGGGAATACTCTCTATATTACGAAGCATAACAGGAGGGCATACGATGAGAATTGTACGTATACTACTGGCAACGGCACTACTGCTAATAATTGGTGCCGGAATGGTAATGGCAGAAGAAGTTGCCCCTTCTGCCGCGATAGCACCTGATGTTATGGAGAAAATCAACCAGGTAAGTGTTCTTCTTGCCGACAGCAAGGTGATAGCTGATACACTATGGGTGATGCTGGCCGGGATCCTGGTTTTCTTCATGAATCTCGGGTTTGGAATGGTTGAGACCGGTTTACAGCCGGCAAAGATAGCGGTTAATGTAAGTGCGAAAAACTTTATCGTTTTTTCAATCGCCTCCCTGACATTCTGGTTTATTGGGTGGGGACTTATGTTCGGCGATGGAAACGGTTTTCTCGGATATCATGGATTATGGATGCTGGGCGGCGCCGATAACAGCCCCATGACAGGTGACTTCTATGAGGGAGTGTACTCGTCCATGAGTTGGGCTACGGTCCCCCTCTTTGCGAAGTTTTTCTTTCAACTTGTGTTTGCCGCAACTGCTGCAACCATCGTTTCAGGAGCGGTAGGAGGAAGGATTAAGTTTTTATCATACATCATATTCTCCGCGCTGCTGGTTGGCATCATGTACCCCATTACCGGGCACTGGATTTGGGGCGGCGGCTGGCTGCAGGAGCGTGGATTCTTTGATTTCGCCGGTTCAACAGTTGTGCATTCCGTAGGTGGGTGGGCTGCCCTGGCAGGAGCATTGGTGCTTGGCCCCCGGATAGGAAAATACAACTCCGATGGATCGGTAAATCCAATTCCGGGACACAGCATGACCCTGGCCACACTTGGAGTATTCGTTCTATGGTTTGGCTGGTTCGGCTTTAACCCCGGTTCAACAATGGCAGCCTCGGCCAATGACATCGCCAGAATCGCGGTAACAACAAACCTGGCTGCAGCCGCGGGAGCCGTGGCAGCAACCTTAGCGGCCTGGCTGGCACTTGGAAAACCAGACCTTTCCATGATCCTTAACGGATCCCTGGCAGGACTTGTGGCAATTACGGCTCCATGCGCATTTGTAACTGCAGGTGCGTCAGTAATAATCGGCTTTATCGGTGGATTACTGGTAGTGGTTTTCGTAATCGCTTTTGACAAATGGCGCATTGATGACCCGGTGGGTGCCATATCCGTACACCTGATAAATGGTATATGGGGAACACTTGCTGTAGGTCTGTTTGCTTCTGCTCCATTTGCAGGAGGAGAGGGACAACCCTTAATTGGACTTTTTTACGGTGGGGGGATCGAGTCTTTTGCAGATCAGATCGTCGGCGTTGTTGCTGTGGGGGCGTTTACCTTTTTGTTAAGCTGGGTAGCATGGATTATTATTAATGCTGTTCTTGGCATCAGGGTAAGCCGTGACGAAGAGTTAAGAGGACTGGATATATCTGAACATGGCATGGAAGCCTATCCTGATTTCGAATCATATACTTTGAAATAGTATTTATGGCCCCTTTTCCAATGTACTGGGAAAGGGGCCATACATTTACACAGTACTTTGAAAACAATCATGGATTCACAATTTATTACATAAATGTTAAATAAACAGTGAAATACCCTCTTTCCGCATGGTTAATTTGACATTTATGTATCAAGGAGTAATCTTGATATTAAGTGAAACACGAACTGATTTCAATCATGAATGAAAAATATGGCTCGACAGGTAATAACAGGGAGGTAATAATTAACAACGAAAAATGATACAAAAGTGAAATAACACTTTTTCACGTACTCGATATCTGATATTTTTTTCATTCACAAAACGAATAACACGAGGAGGACACATGAAACGACATACAACAATACCCGCAGCTGAACGGGAATACCTTGCAACACGTGAAAAGGATATTCCTGTATCCAAATACTATGGGGAAGACACCTTTAACCTGAGAATAATGAGGGAAAAACTGCCCGTAAACCTCAGCAAAAAACTTATAAAAACCATACAGGAAGGCGTAAAGCTTGACGAAGAAGTTGCCAACGCCGTAGCCCATGCAATGAAAGAATGGGCCATAGAAAAAGGTGCCACTCACTACTGTCACTGGTTTCAGCCAATGACCGGGGCGACTGCTGAAAAGCATGATGCTTTCCTGGAACTTTTTGACGATGGATTCCCAATCGAACGCTTTTCCGGTAAACAGCTTGTTCAAGGTGAGCCAGATGCTTCCAGTTTTCCAAGCGGCGGTATTCGCTCTACTTTCGAAGCACGCGGATACACTGCATGGGATCCATCCAGTCCAGCTTTTATACTTAACAGCGGTATCGGCTCCACTCTCTGTATCCCGTCGGTTTTCCTTTCATATACCGGTGACGCACTTGACAAGAAAACACCCCTTATCAGGTCAATCAACGTTATCAACAAAAGTGCCATTAGAATGTTAAAACTTCTTGGAAACAAAAAAGTAAAAAGGGTTGTGGCAACCCTTGGGGCAGAACAGGAGTATTTCTGCATCGACCAGGACTTCTACTACAAAAGGCAGGACCTGCTTCTGGCCGGTAAGACAGTAGTTGGTGCTGCCCCACCCAAGGGACAACAGCTTGAAGACCATTATTTTGGAAGCATCAAGGAGAGAATACTCTCATACATGCATGATGCGGAAGAGGAACTATACAAGCTTGGAATTCCCGCTAAAACCAGGCACAACGAAGTAGCCCCAAGCCAGTTTGAAATCGCACCGATATTTGAAGAGGCCAACATTGCCGTTGATCACAACCAGCTGGTAATGGAAACACTGAAACGTGTTGCGTCAAAACACAAATTATCGGTATTGCTGCATGAAAAACCATTTGCCGAAATTAATGGATCGGGGAAACATCTTAACTGGTCTTTATCGGACGATACCGGTGGAAACATGCTTAATCCTGGCAAGTCACCACAGGATAATATTCAATTCCTTATTTTTTTAATAGCAACCATTCGCGCAGTCTATTATCACGCCGATATATTAAGGGCATCGGTTGCTTCATCTGGTAACGACCACAGGCTTGGGGCGAATGAAGCACCTCCTGCAATAATCTCTGTTTTTCTTGGTGAGCAGCTCACTGAAATTCTCGATAATATTGAAAAGGGCGTTATAACTGATCCTTCTAACGGTACAATCATTGACCTGGGAATCAACACCCTTCCGGTACTCAGCAAAGACAATACCGACAGGAACAGGACATCACCCTTCGCATTTACCGGCAATAAGTTTGAGTTCAGGGCGGTTGGTTCGTCTCAATCTATCTCTTTTCCTGCTACGGTACTGAATACCATAGTTGCCGAAAGTCTTGATTACCTTGCTGAAAAAATTGAAAGCAAGGGCGGCAATGTCGGCAAAGCTGCCATTGAGATCATGAAAGAAGAGATTACTAAAATCAAACCTATCCTTTTTATGGGTGACAATTACTCGAAAGAATGGGAAAAAGAAGCAGAAAAACGGGGACTACCAAACAAAAAGGCTACTTGTGAAGCACTTCCCGACCTGGTAACCGACAAGGCTATCTCTTTATTTGAAAAGTATAATGTACTTACACCAATTGAACTCAAGTCAAGATACAATATACGCATGGAACGATATATAAAGGAGCTTGATATTGAAGCTGGAGTTTTGTTAGAGATGGCGTCTACACTGGTTATTCCGGCAGCCATACGTTTTCAAAAAGAACTGGCTTCATCACTTGAAGAGCTTCTTGATATACTGGGAAAAGATGCCGATGTGGCTGAACAGAAACAATTGCTGGCTACCATTTCGTCATTGATCAACAAGATTCTTAAGAACCTTAAAGAACTTAGAAAACGAATACAGCACGCGCATAGTATTGATAAAGAAAAAGATATTGCCTGCTACTTTTGTTTTGATATCAAGACATTGATGGATAAGATGAGAGAAGATGTTGATGAACTTGAAGGATACATGGATGATTCCATGTGGCCGCTTCCCAAATTCTGGGAGATGCTTTTCATCAGCTGATTAAGCGTTTAAGACGGTTGCAATCTGAAAATGACATCTACGGGCGGGTTCTAAAAAACCCGTCCGTTTTTGATTCTATCTACCTGTCACCGGCTTAATATCTCTGGTATTTCTTTTTCACCCGGTCTATGAGCTGCACATGGGTGAAGCGTTCTTTTTCTATGCCATCATTGAGAATTCGATATCCTTCAGAAATACAACGCTCACAGGCGTTGATGGGTATTTCCACGCCAAGACACAGAGGGTTCACCGATGACATGGTTTCAATTTTCAGCACACCCCGGCAATCCTCACACACCATTATTGATTCTATCTGGCTTTCACGTATGCCATCGGTATCATAGAAAATGTCTTTTTTCCGAACATCATAATTACCAGGCATAAGTTTACCGGTATCATCTTTTGAATCTCTAAAATATATACGGAGTACCTGTTCTGACATTTTTTTTAAATACTTGGTTATTCTTGGATCCTGCTTCAGGTCTTTGTACTTGTAATCAGGTTCTCTTACGTATGAATAATCAACACCGGCCATTGCCAGCACTATACCAAGATTAATGTAGGGAAGTGCTCCCTTTATGGAATATCCCCCTTCCAGCACGGCGATATCAGGGTTCAGGTGATCATTCAACCGGGCATATCCCTGGGCTGAAAAATTCATATTGGTAATTGGATCTGAATAGTGATTATCCTGACCAGCTGAATTAATGACAATATCAGCGTTAAAATCTTCCAGGATGGGCATAACCACGTTATCGATCACGTAATTAAATCCCTCATCTCCGGTTGTAGGGGGCAACGGAATGTTAATAGTTTTGCCCAACGCATTGGGCCCCCCTGTCTCCTGCATGAAACCAGATCCCGGATACAGTGTACGGCCATCCTGGTGCATTGAGATATACAGCACATCAGGATCATGCCAGTATACATCCTGGGTGCCGTCGCCATGATGGCAATCAGTATCAACAACAGCTATTCTTTTTACATTATAGTGCTCACGGATATACTCTATCATCACGGCTTCAATGTTAATATTGCAAAAGCCCCTTGCCCCGTGCACAACCTTCATGGCATGATGACCCGGTGGACGCACCAGCGCGAAGGACCTGTCCATTTCCCCCTCAAGAACCAGTTTGGCAGACTTAATTGCGCCACCAGCGGATATCAGGTGTGATTCTGTTGTAACGTGATCAACATCAGGAAAACAGAAATGCGTTCGATCGATATCTTCTACTGTAGCCACATCAGGCTTATATTCAACAATGCCTTCAATATCAAATATTCCCTCTTCGTTTAACTGGTCCTGTGTATACAGCAGGCGTTCTTCCCTCTCGGGATGTGTTGGGCTGATCGCCCAGTCGAAGGCAGGGAAAAATACGATTCCCAGTTTTTTCTTTGCTTTTAACATTGTTTCAATATATCCCTGTACTTGTGCATAACACCCGGCTTAACCTGGCAGCGAACCCTTATATTTTGACCGGTTGTCTCAAAACCTCGCACCATGTTAAATGATGATGAATCAAGTATTTCTATATCATCCTCGTTATCGGTTATACCTATTGCGTGAAGGTGATCACGTAACATCTCGATGGCATCTTCTTTTGCCCTGTCAAGGGTATAATCAATTGAGATTTTCTTCATCACGTTGATATTTGGGATCACCAGTTTGCAGTGTTCAGTATCGGCAAACAGTTCAATTTCAACAGTAGTTCTTGCCAGGGCTGCCCCTATGGCATTGGCCACCCTGAAATGTTCGGGAACCTCCGTCTTCATGTTGAACTTTTCAGACAGAAGGGATTCCATGGCATTTGCCGGTCCGCCCATAATATAGAGGTGACGGGGTTCAACTTTCTTTCCGCTTAAAAGCTCATGTATTGTATAAACCGGCCGTTGATTAATGCTCTCAACGATCCTTTGTACCTCGTTGTATATCATGGTTACAGAATAATCGATTGCCGACTGTGCTATTGACTTCGCATCCATACTTGATTTTGCCTGTATGGATTCAATTCCTGCCCTTGACTTCTCCAGGTGTCCATAACTGGAATGACCAGTATAATTCAGGGCATCAATAAGAGTGGGTACACTTCCACCATCCGCCATGGCAGGGCCAAGACGTGAGGGGCCGACGCTTATCCTGTTATCCTGCAGGTGAATGGCTGAATCCCCACCAATACCGATTGAACTGGTTTTCAACGCCCGTACCAGGGTGGGATTGGCACTCAGTTCAATACCTTCACGTTCAACCAGCGGCGCTCCATCGGCAAAAATGGCAATATCCGTTGAAGTTCCACCAATATCAAGTATTATGGAATCACCCGAGATATTGCACAATCCAACGATACCCATCACGCTGGCAGCCGGCCCGGAAAGAATTGACTCAACCGGTGTTTTCCGTGAATAATCCATCGGGATAGTTCCGCCATCAGCTTTCAGCACATGGATGTCACCTGTTATGCCATGTGATTCTATACTGGACTGTATGGCATCAGCAAAATCATTATAGAGTCTCCACACGGCAGAGTTGAAATATGCAGTAGCAATTCTTCGGGGAAAGTTCAGTTGCCCTGACAGTAGATGTCCCATGGTAACGAAATTTGCCTGGTCACCTATCCTGTCCTTAATAATATTTTCATGAAGTGGGTTTCGTGTACAAAACTTGGTAACAGCTGAAAAGACCCGAACCCCATCCTTGTGGCTCTTTCTTACTACCCTTTCAACTTCTTTAACATCAATGAGCACAATTTCAGAACCCCGGTGATCAATTTCACCCTCAACATTATAAAAATGCTTTCCCATTGTATAGTAGCCCGGATCAATGCCGGGACCAGCTGAAACGATGACACCAACTTCTTCTATTTTATTTTCGATTATGGCGTTAGTGGTTAACGTGGTACTCAGGTTAACCCGGCGGATTTTCTCTGGAGAAATGTTCTCTATCACCTTCTCTATTGCTTCATGCACAGAGGATAGCAGATGGTCATGGCGGGTAACAACCTTGGCAAATGCCAAAACCCCGCCATCACCAATCACAACCGCGTCAGTATGTGTTCCGCCAACATCTACACCAAGTAGCATTTACTAATCCAGTACAAAATATTTCTTATACAATATACCGAATTATTTTCAGTGTCAAGAAACAAAATATCATGCCCGTCAATCTCTTCCTGCGGCAAGTTTCGACTTTTCTTCTTCTTCAAGTTCTGTAAAAGCGACCTTGCCAACCTTCGTTGTTGGAAGGCTGTTTCTGAACTCAATTTCACGGGGACAACTCCATTTTATAAGGTCTTTCTGACAGTGAAGTATCAGCTGGTTGGCAAGTTCTTCACTGGCATGTACGCTGTCCTTTAACACCACAAAAGCTTTCACCCGTTCCACCTGTACTGTATCAGGTACACCGATAACACATGCCTGGTCAACAGCGGGATGTGTTCGTAACACGTTCTCCACCTGTGCCGGGTATACGTTAAAACCGGATGATTTAATCATCCTCTTTAACCTCAGCTTGAAGTAAAAGAAACCGTCTTCGTCCATGGATCCTATGTCCCCTGTGTGCAGCCATGTTTCACCATCTGGATGCTTTTTTAATGTTTTCAACGTTTCTTCTTCCTGGTTCAGGTAACCCAGCATAACCGCCGGTCCCGCAATACATATCTCGCCTTCTTCCCCAACAGGAACCTCTTCCATGGTTCCCTGCTTTACCACCTTTGCCAGCATATCCGGGAATGGGACACCAATACTACCTTCACGATATTCGGTCATGGGCATGGCCATTACCGCGGTGACCGACTCGGTCAGCCCGTATCCCTCACGCAGTTGTATGTCCCCACCGTTTTTATGAACTACTTTTTCAAATTCTTCCTTGGTAGCCCTGGGCAGCGTGTCTGCACCCGAGAAGGCAGCCTTAAGACATGAAAGATCAGTTTTCTGAAATACCCTGTTTTTTGAGAGTGCTTCGAACAGAGTGGGCACACCTATAAGGAAATTGGGCTGTTTTTTCTTGATAAGCTTTGCCACTATTTCGGGTGTAAACTGGGGGACCATGATGCTTTTCCCTCCCCCCATAAAAAAAGCATTTATACACACCCCCAGGCCAAACCCGTGAAATATGGGTAAAATAGCCAGGATGGAGTCATCATCAGACATCTTCCCCCATGAAGCAACCTGCTGGCCTTCACTTATGAAGTTCATGTTTGACAGCATAATACCTTTGGGGGTGCCGGTTGTTCCGCCACTGTAGAGAATTACCGCCATATCTTCTGATTTCATGGACGACCCGTGGACCTGCGGATGGGGTGCCTTCATCATGTCATTCCACCACACCACATTTGGATCTTTTGGAACCGCTGGAATTTTTCTTCCCTTTGTGATGTAAAAGCCCAGTGATTTCAGGGGTGAAAGATAATCAGATATCCTGGTCAAGATAAGTGTTTCAAGTGGTGTTTTGTCCATAACCTCCTTAAAGGGCTGATAAAAGGCATCCAGTGTCAGGGCAAACCTGCTTTCACTGATGTTCAAATAAAATTCAATTTCATTTGCCGGTGAAAGGGGATGTATCATGCTTGCTACCGCGCCAAGCTTGTTCACCGCGTAAAAACAAATAACTCCCTGCGGGCAGGTAGGCATGGAGATGGTGATGCGGTCTCCCGCCCTGAGTCCGATATCCGCAAGAGCATTAGCACAGGTATCGATTGCTTCGGCAAATTGCGTGTAAGTGGCGGTGTAGTCCATAAAATCCCACGCGATGGCATCGGGTTTTTTCTTCACCGAGTCCATCAGCGCCTCGTACATGGTAATTCGTGGGTACTGTATGCTGTGGGGCGCGTTACCATAATAGTTCAACCATGGTTTTTTTTCATACATTGGCCGTTACCTCGATATAATATATTTATAAGAGCACTATTTCCCGGCAGCCTTGTTCTCCTTTACCAGTTCCATGAAAGCGTCAATCCGTGTTTCAGTCTGGCTCTCACTGAAGTTCCGTTCGTCCACCATGTCAGCTTCGATCATGAGTGATGGTAAATTTCGCTCTTTCTGCACAATTCGCTGAATATCATACTGTCCCAGCGAATATGGTTTACAGCTCCTGTTTGAATGCATCACAAGCCCGTCAACATCGTATTTGTCCACCATCTTCAACACGGTTTTTGACATCTGGTCTACAGAGATATTAAGATATATTGATGTATACCCCTCTACCATGCTCTTTAGAAAATCATTTTCATCAAGATAATCCAGCTGCCCACACCATGCAGATGTATATGTATCTGCCACCAGGCACGCATTATGTGAGGCAAATTTTTCTGAAAGCCACTTGGTTTTATACCAGATGGGAAGATTGTCCCAGAGCAACCTGTACTGTTCGTCGGGAACGGCGCTGATACCCTGCCGCACGCGCTCGTTCATCTCTTCAAGCAATTCCTTGTAATAATCAACCGCAGTCTGTGTTCCCCTCAGGGTAACGATCAGGGCAAGATGAAAAAAGGCATCAAAGGCACTCATGGGCGCCGGCTTGTTCATACAGGTATCCAGAACAGCCTGCCACAAACGCTGGCCTTCAATAGAGAGTTTACCCACTTCAACCATCCTATCATCATCCCATTTTTTACCGCATGCCTTCTCGAGAAAATCAATATACTCATATATCTGCTTTTCCACGTATCGCCTTGCTTCGTTAGTCATTTCGGTATGACTAAATGGTGTATCAAATATAAACAGGGGAACCTTGTAATACCTGGCCTGTACTTCATACCACTTCAACACCGTACCGCAGATATTATTACAGCATACTAGAAAATCCGGCTCAGGCAAACCACCTATTGGGCCACCGTTAACCGTAGAAGAGGCGATATCAGATCGTGCGTACGAACAGAGATCCCGGCAATACCCCATTCCTTCTGCCGTTTCGCACAAATCAACCCCCATCTTTGAAGCGCCAATCATCGCACCGTAGTTCTCGGGATACACCGGTATAACATCCATGGCAATCAACGGCTCAACAGGGCCGCCACTTGTAATCCACCCGATTTTTTTCTTATGCTGATCAGCAGTTTTAGCCTCGATATAATAATTGGTCATTATTTCTTTCATCCGTTTTACGGATTTGATTTTCCTGGCTTCCTTATCGGTTTCCTTCTGATGTATGTTTTCTGACATAACGTATCTCCTGGTTTCCTGTTATTAGAGCATTTCAATAAATGCTTCAAAGCGTGTTTTTAACTGGCCCTCGGAGGGCAATTGCTCTTCAACTTCCAGCAGAATGCTGGGTACATTAACCGAATCAAGATAGTCCTTGAGATATGGATAATCAAATGAATGGGGATCGCAGAACTTGAGAAAGAGAAACAATGCGCCATCGGCATCATGTTCTTTGGCTATTCGTGCAATATTCTCACCCCGTGAGGTTTCTGAAGAATGCTTGGCGGGACATACAAGACGATCACAATAGCGATCAGCGATAGATTTGAGGGGATCATCATTTCTATTCAAAACCCCTTCAAAGTATCTTGAACCGGTACAAAGATCATCCCACACCACGTCCCCGCCGGATTCTTCTATTATAGTATATATATCAGGATGGTTACATATACCGCCGGTAAGGATTATTCTTTTACGGCCGGTGGCAACAGACTGGCTGGCCTTTTTCTCAAGTTCAGATACCAGGTGAGTCAGCTTTTCCTTCACCTGGTTGCGCTCCATGATCATGCTTCCCTTTACCACCGCGTACATATCACCGCCTGAAATCAAACCAGGATGTTCACTTTTAAGCTGGTACATCCTGAACAGGTTTTTACGAATGTCATTATACGTGTCGACAGATTCGGTAAGTGATGAGGCGGTTACTGATACCCCCAGTCCCTTCTCAAGATCAGCCTTGAACTTGTTCATCACATCGTACATATACTCCCTGGCACTATCGGTATTCAACTTCACGGGAAGCACTATGTCGGTATGAAACTTATAATCTGTATTCATACGCCATATATCAGATAAACGCTGTATTGAATCACAGGTATGCGGGAAAACCGCTCCATCAATGAAATCAAGTTTTCCTGTCAATGAATCTTCAAGCACACCCCGAACAAGTGAACAGCTGTAAGATTGCAGATGGGCATCAGCCCTTGCAATACTTTCTGAAACACCGAACACCCTGAATGGATGCGCACCAGCCGCATGTACCACCTCTTCCGGTGTATATGAACATAAATATGCCACTACGGGTTTTCCTGTTTTATTCTTTAAATCCTGCACATACTTATACGGATTATCAACTACGTCTTTGAACTCTTGTATAATATCCATGAGTGAGTACTCCTTCAGTATTACTGAAAAATAAAAACCTGTTGAAAAAAACTATTGACATGTACGACATTATCGTACACCTTACGACTATTACTACTATTACAACAATATTCTTTTTTTGTGTCAATAAAAAATATTAATTTGTTGCAATACGTTATTACAGTATAACCAGAGGAGCAGGGAACCCATGGAACAGACTCGAAGGCTTATCCAATCAATATCACGGGCGTCTGATATATTAACTATCTTCATCAATGAAAGAAAACCCCTGGGTATTACTGAATTTGCCACAAGGCTGGAATTGCCAAAAACCACCGTACAGAGCATCGTGCAGACACTTGAAGCTCTTGGTTACCTTGAGAAAGACCCTGGTCTTGTAAAATACAGGCTCGGCCCCATGGTATTTCAACTCGGCATGAAATACGCCACCAACATGGACCTTGTTACCATTGGCAGGGTATGGGCAGAAAGACTCTGCCTGCAGTTTCGACAACCGGTGAACATAGGTATGCTTGTTGGAGATAAAGTTGTTGTGGTACTGAGGGTGGAACCTGAAAACAGGTTCATGACTTACCCACAGGCAGGTTCTGTTATTCCCATACACACTACATGCATAGGAAAAATGCTTTTTGCCTTTCTGGAAAAGAAGAAGGCATCATCTATTCTGAAGAACTACACGTTTGAAAAACTAACACCCAACTCAATAACCGATAGGGCATATTTCACAAAAGAACTTGAAAAGGTACGAAACGAGAAAATTAGTTATGACAACCAGGAATCCGTTACAGGCCTGGCAGGTATCGGCGGCCCAATATTCAATCACACTGGTCACGCCATCGCAGCTTTCGCTCTTACCGGCGACACTGAAGTGATTAACAAGAACAGTGAGGCAATAATAAACGCGGTAAAAGATACATCAACGCAGATATCCATGCAACTGGGTTGCGATCCTGATATTCTACATTAACAGCAGTAATTACATTAAAATGTTGCCGAAAAAGATAATCAATTGTATATTAACATTAGCACTCTATCGCATAGAGTGCTAATCTGATGGTTTAGTCAGAGTGTGCTACATAAGGAAAAGCCCCTTTCAGAGGGGCTTCTTTTTTAAAATGTATCTACAGGTTGTTCCCGATAATCCATCAATTCATATACACGCTTTTTTATCTGCTCATCACGATTATCCATTCTGCTTATATATTCATCGTATGTTCCCTTCATACTGGTTTTAAGAATCGAATGGTATTCATTTACTGGTGGCAGAATTTTCTGGGTAATAAATGTATAATTCGGCCACATTTCCCTGTCCCGGTACATTTCCCTGAGGTACTCTGCCATGTATTTCATTTTAAGTACCTTGTAATAGTACCGTTTAATAATGTCCGGGTCTGCCGAATTGACAACAGCATTAAATTTTTTTCTTTTGCCGCCAGTATCTTCATCAGCATAGGGATACCTGAACACGTAAGGAAGATCAAGCTCATCATCATACCCGTAGCCGAATCCTATTGCTGATGTGGTAGAAGCAACTATTTCTTTTTCTTTTTCCGAAAAATAGGTATTTTTTTCACCGGGCAGAAAACTCATGGAAAGAAGTGCCGTAGTTATAAATACCATCAATATATATTTTAAAAATTTCATTCTGTGTAGACTCCTTTATTCAAAATATTCTTCTCTTACCAGGTAATCCTCTGGAATAGTAACTTTTACTTTACGACCTTCATATTCACGTATCCTGTAAGCGGGTATACCCACTCCCGGCCTTTTACACACTATATCACCTTTTTTGACCACATGACCGGCATTCAGCGTAGTGGACACATACAGGCTTCTTCTTGCGCCACGTGCAGTCTGTGCATCAGGAAGATCATCAACACCTGCCTCGTCCCCCATCATGGCAATCATTTCACGTACATCCCGGGTGAATGACGAAAATTCATCGGGTGTCACAGATACTTCTTCGTCTGGACAGTCATATCCCTCTCTCACTTTAAAATGTTTCTCAAACACCCTGGCACCTGCAACCGCCGCACCCATCGCTGCCCTGGAGCCCCTGCTATGATCTGAAAAACCAACAGGCAACCGAAAAGCTTCAGCTAACTTTTTAACTCTAAAAAGTTTGTTATCTTCCCCGGGTACAGGATATTTCGACACACAATGCAGCAAGACTATATCCCTGCAGCTATTTTCCAGTAACACATCCACCGCCATGGAAACGTCTTCAATAGTTGACATCCCTGTTGACATCAATACCGGTTTACCGGTACCTGCTATTTCACCAAGAAGATCAAGATTGGTCACCTCTGAAGAGGCAACCTTGTAAAGGGGGACATCCAGCATTTCGAGTAATTCAACCGAGGGAACATCAAAAGGAGCCGAAAAAAAGACGACACCACTATCAATTGCCCTTTTCTGAACTATTTGCAGTTCATCCCCTGTTAATACAAGTTTGCTGAAAAATTCTATGGTTGTAAAATCAGGCTTACCTTCTATTCCCTCTTTTAATAACGAATCTGCATACCGTGATACCATCAACTCAGGTACAAAGGTCTGAAACTTTACCGCGTCAGCACCAGCCCTTGCCGCGGCTTCCACATGTAACATGGCATCTTCAAGGTTTCCGTTATGGTTCAGACCTATCTCTGCGATAAAGACAGCATTACCATCATGTATATTTTGTATAAGTGTATTTTTATCCATATTGGTTACCAGCACGCATCAATGCATTCTTAGTTATTCATAAACATCATGTCAACGTTTTTCTATAATCTGCTTATTTCCAACCAGAACAGCATGTATTATTTTTTATTGACATTTTATGATTTTCTTTGTTGCATAACTTTGCGATTATCACTATAATCATACATGATATACAGGTATAGATGTTAATGTACGCTTTTTCCTCTCATCATGCAACTCTGTTTACTGGGTACATATACCAGTACAAATGAAATATAATTAATATTGAGGTATAGAAAATGGGTAAAAAGTTTATTCTATCAATCGATCTTGGCACAACTGGAAACCGCGTATTCTGCTTTGATGAATCAGCAGCACCAATCTCAAGTAGTTACGCGGAGTTTACCCAGCACTTCCCCAAACCGGGGTGGGTTGAGCATGATGCGCTTGAAATATGGAATTCGGTTGTTTCCCTTATTAAGAAGGCAATAGAAAAGGGAAGCCTTGACCCTAAAGATGTGATTTCAATTGGCATTACCAACCAGCGTGAAACTGCCATGATATGGAACAAGGAATCCGGCAAACCTATTTATAATGCCATCGTATGGCAATGCCGCAGAACCGCACCTATATGCAACCAGTTGAAAGAAAAGGGATACGAGGATCTATTCAGAAAGAAAACCGGGTTGCGACTTGACGCGTATTTCTCGGGCACTAAAATCAAATGGTTGCTTGATAATGTAGAAGGCTCACGGGACCAGGCAAAAGCTGGGAAATTATTATTTGGCACCATTGACACCTGGATACTATGGAAACTAACCGCCGGCAAGTCACATAAAACAGATTACACTAATGCTTCGAGAACCCTGGTCTATAATATCTTTGATAAACGATGGGACAGGGAATTACTGGAAATACTTGACATACCCAGCAACATACTGCCGGAGGTGCGGGATTCTGCATCTTTTTTCGGGGAAACAAGCGGTGTACCAGGTTTGCCTGACGGCATTACTATCGGCGGTATCGCCGGGGACCAGCAGTCTGCCATGGTTGGGCAAAACTGTGTATTCGAGGGTACTTCAAAAAATACATATGGCACGGGGTGCTTCGTGCTTCTCAATCTTGGCAATGATCCACTTCTTTCCAAACACGGTCTCTTAACTACTATTGTCAACGATTCTATTGGACAACCTGTATACGCCCTCGAAGGTTCAATATTCATTGCGGGTGCAGTGGTTCAATGGTTGCGTGATTATATGAAATTAATTAATGAAAGTCATGAAGCTGAAACGGTATCCCTGGCAGTGGACAAAGAAGACGAGGTTGTAGTAGTGCCTGCCTTCGTTGGTCTTGGCGCACCACACTGGAACATGGACGCCCGTGGAGCAATATTCGGACTAACCCGCGATACATCCTGGGAACAGGTAGTTCGGGCAGCGGTAAAATCCATTGCTCTTCAGTCTTATGATGTAATCAAGGCCATGGAACAGGATTCAGGCAGGATAATACACGAGTTAAGGGTAGATGGGGGCGCAACCAGGGATAGTTTTCTTATGCAATACCAGGCTGATCTTCTGGGAACACCGGTACTTCTTCCCGAGATGACAGAATCAACAGCACTTGGCGCTGCCTATCTTACCGGCATTACGTCAAAGGTATTCAATAATGTAGATGAGGTTGCGAAACTGAATAAGATCGCCAAAAGATACGACAGAAAAATGCAACCGGAAGTTCAGAAACGTGAGATAGAGACATGGCACAATGCGGTGAAACGTCTTCTATAATAGCAGTATCATGCACTTTTTGTCTATAGCTTGACAGAAAGTGCATGGTGCACTAATTTTAAGAACAAAGGTATAAACTGTGATATCATATTATATCATGAATCACAGGCTAAGGAGGGAGTATGGCTAAACCATTACTTGGTGAATTGCTGGTTGAAGATGGAGTTATTACCCAGGAACAGCTTAATGAAGCATTAAACATTCAGAAGAACGAGGGCGGGCTGATAGGCATTATACTTGTAAACAAGGGACATATTGACGAACCGACACTTATTAAATACCTTGCTATGCAGGCAGAAAGGGTTGTAAAATCAGAGTAACACCTGTTAACGAGACATTATAACATCTATAAAAATTCCATGACTTTTATATTCATGGAATTTTTATTTACCTGGTATCTGTATAATTGATTCTCTTGTAAATAAGTTCATTAGTTATCTGAATAATTTTTTCAATTTTAAATGGTTTTTTCAGAACCCCAACAAGTCCATCAGACAATAATTCTTCTATATGCGGTATTGAATCCACACCGGTAATGAACACGACGTCAGTATTGGGACTTACTTCTTTGATTTTTTTGAATACCCTGTCACCCCTGAATCCCGGCATAAGATAATCTAGAAATATAATATCAATATCTTCAAATGTACATATCTCAACGGCCTCCTGGCCATCTGCCACAGTTATAACCTGGTAACCCATCCTTTCCAATGCTGATGACAGAAATTCACGAATAGGTTCTTCATCGTCAACTATCAATAATCGCGCATCACCCAGGTAAAGCATTTCCTGATCTTTATTTTTGAACCCCGGATCTTCTCCAGGTCTGATTTTAGTGAAATAAATCTTTACTTCATTACCTTCTTCACCCCTTCTTTTTACCTGCAGACTTCCACCATGACTCTCTATTATACCAAAAGCTATTGCAAGCCCAAGACCAGCGCTGGAACCAGAACTCTTGATATCTACAAGGGTAGAATCATCTACTTGACTATTTTCATTAGACTTGACCATTTCGATGTGCTTCTGCTCAAGAGGGACTCCGTCATCAATTATTTTCAGAACCACGGCATCCATGGTAAAGGAAGTTTCAATTATTATATTTCCACCATTTTTCCTGGATCGAATTGACTGTCTCGATCCTGACAATAAATTTATCAATGCTTCTTTTATCTGCTTCTGGTCTACCAGCACATCAGGAGTTTTACCGAGATTTGTTTTCACTTTGATTGATTCATTTTCAAGTGTGTGACGCTGGATATCAAGAACTTCCCTGACAATATCATTAAGCGGATAATAAGTAAAAGTTACATCTTTACCCTTTAGAAATATTCCCAGCCGTTCTATGAGGGACGATCCCCGTTCGGTTTGCTTGTCTATTACCTTGATAGCATCTTTGACGGTTGAATCAACCGAATCGTTCATTATCACAAGTTCAGCATAGCCTTTAATCACTGCCAGTATATTATTAAATTCGTGGGCAACTCCTGCGGAGAGAACGCTCAGGCTGGATATTTTATCAGAAAATTCAGCTTCTGCTATTCCAGGATCAAGCATGTCAGCAACTGATGCCTGTTTCTTGAGAGAGCCGATAATTCCCAGCATCCTGCTGAGAATAGTATAAAAATTCCTGTTTTTTTCATGATATTCCCTGTCCCCGAGAGGAAATACCACGCATGCCATTCCAAGACTTTCATCTGCATGAGTCATTGGGATAAGAATAACTGAAATATCGATATCTTCATTCTGGAATGATTTTGATGTTGGCAGAAACATCACGTTTTTCTTTTTAATAGACTTACGTGCCATCAGGGAGAAATTATAAATTTTCAATACCAGTTCATCGAAATTTTCTCCTTTTTCCCTGAGCAGCACAAGCTTCTCTTCCTGCACCAGCTTGTATATACTCACAGATACAGGAGAAAGATATTCATATAAGACATCTACCGTGGCCTTCAGAAATTCATCATTGCTGACAGTACTCCCGGCATATTTTAAAATATCTACGATCAGGTTATACTGATTTTTACTCAACATTACGCTTTTCCAGAGCTGCCCAGCACGTTATCATTTTTATGCCTGGTCATCTCGATGAGCTCCTGTCTTGCCGGCCCAAGATATTTTCGAGGATCAAAGTTAGAAGGATCATTGTAAAGACTTTCCCGTATCTTAGCGGTCATTGCAAGACGTCCATCTGAATCAATATTGATCTTGCAGACTGCCGATGCTGCTGCCCTGCGTAACTGGTCTTCGGGTACTCCCAGTGCGTCTTTCAAATCACCGCCATACTTATTTATGATATCAACATATTCAGGAATTACAGAGGACGCCCCGTGAAGCACGATGGGAAATCCCGGTATTCTCTTCTCTATCTCTTCCAGTATATCAAAACGAAGTTCAGGAACCCCATCTTCCGGTTTAAACTTGTATGCCCCGTGAGATGTTCCAATTGATATGGCGAGGGAGTCTACATTCGTATGCTTAACAAAATCCTCAACTTCTTCGGGCTTTGTATAATGCGATACTTCTGAAGATACTTCATCTTCGATACCCGCAAGAACGCCAAGTTCACCCTCAACGGTTACATCATATTTATGGGCGTATTCAACCACCTTTTTTGTAAGTTCAATATTCTCTTCATATGAGTGGTGAGAACCGTCTATCATTACCGAAGAGAATCCATTTTCAATACACTCCTTACAGATTTCGAATGTATCGCCATGATCGAGGTGAAGAACAATGGGTATATCAGCCCCACTTTCTTTTGACATTTCTACAGCTCCCATTGCCATGTATCTTAGAAGTGTCTCATTGGCGTATTGCCGTGCCCCTTTAGATACCTGTAAAATTACCGGTGATCTTGTTTCTGTACATGCAATTATAATAGCCTGTAACTGCTCCATATTGTTGAAATTATACGCCGGGATGGCATATCCACCATTGACAGCTTTTTTGAAAATTTCACGGGAATTGACCAGGCCCAGGTCCTTGTAATTAACCATATACCTGCCTCCATTTTAACTTGGGAATGTTTTTATAAAATATTATAATGTTTGTTTAATTACTACACCTGACTATAGCACGACCGTGCATAAAATCAAACAAAGTTTGGAATGTTAGATATACAGCTTGCGGGATATTAATCAACAAAATATTTAACCACAAAATTGAATTGGCCATTATATACTAAGGTCCAATTCAATTTCAGGTATTTTTTGTATTATCATTTGGGAAACAAGGAAATAAACCTTTACGAAGAATGAAAACCTGGTTAAGCATAAACTAAACTACATCGTTTACGTAGGTGTTATTTCCCTTAGCCAGCCAAACTGGTCTTCCATTTCGCCTTTTTGAATCTTCGTAAGCCGACTGTACAATTCAGTAATAACGGGACCAGGAGTTTCATCATCACAAAAAACAAAATCTTTGTCCCTGTACCGTATCTGGCTTACAGGTGTGATCACTGCAGCTGTTCCAACCGCTCCCACCTCGTCGAAGGTCTCAACCTCGTTTATATCAATTGGCCTGTAATCTACTTTCATACCCATCATTGTTTCTGATATGGCAGCAAGACTTTTATTGGTAATACTTGGCAATATTGTGTTAGATTTTGGACTTAAATAGGTTTTGCCCTTAATGCCGATAAAATTGGATGTGCTGAATTCATCTATATAAAGCTTTTGCCTGGGATCAAGGTATAATACAATAGGATACCCCTGCTTTTTGCCATATTCCCCCCCCCTCAACCCGGCTGCATAATTACCACCAACCTTGCAATCACCCACGCCATTAGGAGCTGCCCTGTCAAATTGTTCAACAACAAGACCCCGTACAGGTTTAAATCCACCTTTGTAGTAGGGTCCAACTGGAGTAACGAAAACAATAAACACGTATTCATCGGCCGGACCAAGACCAACCTTCGGCCCCGCTCCGAAAATAACAGGTCGCGCATACAATGACGCCCCTGTTCCAAATGGAGGAACAAATCGCGCATTGGCGGCCACTACCCTGTCTATGGCGTCAAGAAATAATGCTTCAGGAACAACCGGCATAAATACCCTTTCACAACTCATTGCAAGGCGCTTTGCATTTTCATCCGGTCTGAATGCCGCGATCCTTCCATCAGCTGTCTCAAATATCTTCAAGCCTTCAAATGCCTGCTGCCCATAGTGGAGACTGGGTGCGGCCATGTGCAGATCGATGGTGTCATGTTGTACAAGCTCACCTTCAGACCACTTTCCGTCTTTATAATAATAACGAATATTATAATCGGTTTTAATATACCCGAAAGGCAGGTTTTGCCAATCCAGGTCTGCTTTCTTGATTTTTTCAGTCTTCATAATTATTTCCCGCGCGTAGAGTAAAATATAAACAGCTGTTTCAGAACGAATCAAACTACGCTTAATTTATCTATTTGTCAAGAATAAAGCATATCAATAAATATCTATCGGCCCCTCGATATCACCATCAATAAACTGCCTGGCATAAGGATTCTCCCGTGTAAAAAACTCATCGCAACTCATATGAAGAACAATTTCGTTTTCATAAATCATGGCTATTGAATCTGCAATTTTCCGGGCAACTTTTAAATCATGAGTAGCAACTATCGAAGTAGCATCCTGTGTTTTTTTTATATTTAGGATCAGGTCGGCAATGGAATCCGAGAGTATTGGATCAAGACCGGCAGTAGGATCATCATATAATATTATGGCGGGAGAAAGACATATTGCCCTTGCAAGACCTACCCTTTTCTGCATACCACCACTAAGCTGTGAAGGTAATTTTCCTTCACTACCTGACAGGCCTACACTGCTCAAAGAGTCTGTTACTGCTTGTATAATAGAGGATTCATCGTCACCCCGGCGTCTTAATCCAAAAGCCACGTTATCCAACACACTCATGGAATCGAACAGACCCCCTTTTTGGAATACGTATGCCAGGTCAGTTCCACCAGTATTGTCATGCCCTTTTTCATTTCCCATCGATAAAGATTGACCATTCAATTCTATACTACCAGAAAATTGTGGTATAAGTCCGGCCACCGCTTTTAATAATACAGATTTACCTGAACCATTTTTACCAAGCACTGCCATTATACCACCGGCAGGAACATCAAATGAGACATTCCTCAAAACAGTGTTATCCTCAAATGTTACCGTTAGCGATTTTACCTGTATCATGAGTACATATTGTCAAAATATTCCTGCAATGAGTGCAGTATGTTCAGATACGAAACGTATCGTTCACTGGAGATTGTGCCCTGCTCTACAAGCCGCTTTATCTCACAACCTGGTTCATGATCATGTGTGCATGGCATAAAACCGCATTTATCCGCGTGTTCAGCAAATTCATAAAAATAATTTCCAACGATATGAGGCTCCATATCCATCAGGCCAAATTCTCTCATACCGGGAGTATCAATTATCGCAGTATTTTTATCAACGCTAATCATTTCAACGTTTGTCGTTGTATGCCGGCCCTTTCCTGTTCTGCTTGAAACCTCTTTAACCCGTAAATCCAGATCGGGAAAAAGACCATTAAGTATACTGCTTTTCCCAACGCCTGAGAAGCCAACGAGAATAGAAACATTATCTTCTAAATACCTGTATATATCTTTAAGCCCATCCGAAGTAACCGCACTTACGAATACAATATCAATACCGGCATTTCTATAGTATTCTAATACACCTTTTTTTTCATCTTCTTTTGCAAGATCACTCTTATTGATACATACCAGTACAGGAATTCCCTGCATTTTCCCCCGTACAGCAATCCTGTCCACAAAACGAAGATTCAACCTGGGTTGCCTGAATGACTGCATAACAACGATTAAATCACAATTGGCAGCAATAATGTCTTCTTTACTGTTTCTTCCTTTTTCTTTACGGGAAAAAATATTTGTTCGTTCATGTATACTTTCTATTACCCCGCTTCCATCATCCTGAATGGTATAATTAACGTAATCTCCCACAGCCACCGGGTTGGTAATTGTTTTATTTTCTTCTAACTGACGAATTCTTCCACGCAGGGTACAGTTGCGGGATTCTCCATCCGCATCAACCGTGTAGTAGAGACCCATTACTTTTATGACTATCCCAGTTTTATTGTTACCCATTACCTGTATCTCTATTAGTTTTCTACTCAATAATCATCCATGTCTCTTGCTGGCAATTACATTTTTTTCAATGATTGTAGAAGTAGACAACATTAAACATTAAACGTAATAAAGTTTAGATCTAAACAAAACAGGAGCCGGTTATTCCGACTCCTGCAAAAATAATTGTAATAATTTTCAGTTTAACCAGGCTTATTCGGCAACAACCTTGAAGGTTACACGCCTGTTCTTCGCGGCTCTCGGATTTGATCCGGGTATAGGCTCTGAAGAACCAACACCTTCATAAGTCATCTTGTCAGTATCTACACCTTTTCGCTTTAAGGCATCATATACTGTCTTTGCCCTGTCTTTAGATATTTTGATATTGCCTGGTTTATTACCTGTAGGCTGCTCAGGTCCTCTCGCGTCGGCATGACCTGTTACCTGAAGTACATACCCATCAGGAAGCTTATTGATGATTTCCTTTACAACCGGTGTGGCAACATCAGCCCACTTGTCCCATTTCTGCGCAGGCATTGTTGAACTTTTGTAGGCAAAACCCTGTACCGGATATTTCTCAAGCTGCTGGTTCTGAGCAGACACAAGTGCTGCATTAGGATCTGCATAGTCTTTCTGAACCTGCTGAGAAGATCCACAAGCAATTGTAAATGCTACCATTGCCACAATTGCGATTAATGCTGTTCTTTTCATATAAACCTCTCTTTGTATAATTTTAATAATTACTCATGTATATCAGCAATAACTATTTTTATGAATAATATCATAAATCAGGTAAAAGTCAAATCAAAAAAATAATTTCATCAGCTAAATAATTCTAAATTTTTAATAAAATAATTAAAGTTTTAAAGTTTTCAACCGATACTATTAAAGCACGAAGCACTATAGTAAATCCCTCCCGATTAATACTAATGTGTGCTTCTGGCACTGCGCATAAGCTTAACCTATTAAGGGGAAGGCAGAATAGCCGCCCAGCTATTCTGCCTTTTATTTTTTCTCTCCATGATTTTCCGGAATATTTTTTATAAATGATGGCTCCACTTCGATCAGTTTTCCTATCAATAAACCCAGATTTCCTCTTTTCAGCACTTCAAATGTAACAGTATATGACCTGCCCCTGTACAGGTTAAGCATCTGCTTTTTAAAACGAGGTTCTTCCTGTAATTCCTTGATATCAAATGTTATATCAATATTATCGTTATCATAAAATGTGAGTACATTAAAAATAGGATCATGGTATTTCAATTTCAATTCCATGGTGACAGTCTTTCCTTTGAAATCATCAATATTTGCAGCTATTTCATTTAATGACTGCGCTGGAAAACAATCCTGCAGAAACAACAGCAGTATACCGGCTGACAGGAAAAGAATAATTCTTGATTTAATCATTTATACCTCGCTTTTAAATTCACTTTACATACTGTAAATATAATATCCAGTAAAAAAAAACCGGCACAATGCATGCCGGCAGTATATTACAATAATATTATGAAATATATCCTTTCTTACTTGTTTCGAGACCTGTCTGAGGTATTCTGTGATCCTTCCCTTCTATGAAAACGGTAATAGAAGTATTCAACCACAACCCACATAAGGGCTGAAACCCAGAAGACAATGAATATTTGCAATAGTGTCAATTTCATACCATCTCTCCACCTGTATAACATTAAAGCATATATCATGCCAGGCTATCGTATTATACAACCTGTATGTGCTGGTTTATTCAGAAGTTATAGCACGTCGAGATGAAGGTATTTGTATGATACAATTGTTGTTGCGTATTAACGAATACATGTTGCATATCCGCAACATGCAAAGGCACTACATCCCCGGGTCAGAATACAGTGTCGGGTTCATTCCAGTTATCAAGGTATTCAATGAAAGCCGGATTTTTTTCAATGTTATCTTCCATCCAAACCCTTGTACCATTTATGATTGATTTCTCCTGTTCAGATGAGACATCACCCACCAGTACACGTGTTCTGAGAAATACAAAATACGTATCAAGTACATCATGTATACAATACTGGTTTATCCGATCGAAATTACTTCCCCTGTAAAGATCATAGACATCATCACCGCTTGTTCCCATTTTTCCTGGTTTTCCCAGTACCTTTGCAAGCAGATTCAGTCCTCCCTGCATTCGTACTGCGTTATAGTTAGAAAGCCAGTCATGTACATCAATATGTTTCGTTCCAAACCGGTAACGTCCCGCAAACTTGTCCTTAAAGTGCCTGCTTGCAGCATATCCATACCGGAAAGCCATCAGCTCCATCAGGGGTACATCAAATCCTCTACCATTGAAGGTCACCAGGGAGGCATCTTTATATTTTCTTTCAACCAGATCCCAGAACAGCCTGGTCATTTCAGCAATTCTGAATTCCGGTTCATCAAGTGAGGTAATCTCGGCAATACTGTAATCATGACGCACCAACGCCATACAAATTGAAACCGGAAGCTGAAACGTCACTGGTATGAAATAACTTGAGCCATTTGAATTTGTTAATATCTCTTCCTGAAACCTGACAATAGCATCACTATCATCTAGCTCCATACCCGGATACTTCACCTGTCTTATCAGTTCAGCGTCAGGAATTGATTCTATGTCAAACACAATGTATTTAATTGATTCACCACTTGTCACTTTTCTTTCCTTAACTCTTTTACTATATATATAATAATTTTAATTTTTCTAATTAACTCTGCAAGCCTGTCAGAAAACAAAAATGCATGCAGCCGTCAGGGCAGCATGCATCATGTGTATTATCGACCTTAATGAAGAGTTAAAAGTTACTCTCCTTTAAGTTTTTCTTCCATCTTTTTCAGAAAATCCTTAATGAAAGGATCCCCTTCTTTTTCTTTTGCTGCCTTCAGGGTATCTATTGACTCCTTTGAGCCGATTCTGACTATTGAAAGAAGAGCTGAATATCGAACATCCGCGCTGCTGTCCTGCAGTAATGCGTTATTAAGTGCGTCAACACCCTTCTCATCTGCTATTAAACCGAGTGAAATAGCCGCATATAATCTGACTTTTTCCCTGTTATCATTTTTTAATGTTTCTGCAAGAGGTTTCACTGCTGATTTTTCCTCTTTCTTGCCAAGCCATTCGGCTGCAGTAGTAGCAGTTTTGATATCCTTGCTTGAAAGGTCTTTGATATAATCCGCGGTACTTTTCGACTGCATTTCAGCTGTTTCTTCTTTAGCAGGCTCTTTTGCAGCAGGTTCCTGCTTCTCTTCCTGTGCCCATGAGATTGAAACTGCCATAAAAAGTACACATAAATATACTGTTATTCTTTTCATCTTATACCTCTTAAAATTTTTTGCTTAATTCTCAATTATAATAGTAGTGTATATATTGCAAAATTAATATATCTACAGGCAAAATCCACCCATAGTATGTGTTTTCAGGCCAATTATGTCAATACTTTTATCATTTATTACTACACTATGTCATGGTGTCACATTTTTTTTTATAATACAATTATTTATTTGACATATGCATGTCGTTTTATACCAAATTTAAATCGTATTATGTTACTTCCTGTGCAGCAATTTTTTTCCTGCATATCCGTTCTATATAAACCGTGATATTCCATTCATTCTATTATGACCGAGGTTTACAGATGATAGACTTTGATGACTCCCAGACATTCGACGATGCCGAAGACTTCGAGAAAATGCTTGAAGCCTCTCTTTCCACACGTGATAACTTCGAGACAGGTGAAGAAGTTGACGGAACAATCGTTCAGATTACCCATGACCAGATATTTGTTGATATATCAGGTAAGAGTGAAGCAATAATCGATGTGACAGAATTTCAGGATGAGAGTGGACAGATTGCCATCAAGAAAGGTGATAAAATCAACGCCTACGTTGTCTCAACAAACCGCGGAGAAGTTGTTTTGACAACCGCCATCGGATCAGGAGTTGTAAGTAAAGATCTGCTTGAATTAGCCTATAGAAAGGGGATACCCGTATCAGGTACCGTGATACAAACAGTTAAAAGCGGATATACCGTTTCTGTAGGAGGTACACGATGTTTTTGTCCTCTCTCCCAGGTGGATATGAAAGTACCCGATAACCCCGAATCCATGATTCAGAAAACGTTGCAATTTAAAATAATCCGTTACGAGTCAAAAGGGAACAACATTGTTGTATCAAGACGGGCATTGCTGGACGAGTCCCGCAGAGAACGAATAGAAGAACTGAAAAAAACCCTTTCGATGGAGGATACTGTAACGGGCTCTGTGAGCAGTATAGCTGAATTTGGCGTCTTCGTTGATCTTGGTGGGGTTGACGCCCTTGTTCCACGTTCTGAACTAACCTGGAGCAGGTATTCAGATCCCTACATATTTGAAGTTGGCCAGGAAGTAACCGGCAAGGTGATCGATCTTGACTGGGATGAACAAAAAATAACCCTGAGTACCAAACAGCTACAACCCCGTCCCTGGGAAAACATTACCTCTTTTCATGAAGGTGATACTATCAGCGGCACGGTGGTGAAATGCATTCGAAACGGTGCATTTGTTGAGTTAGCCCCGGGCCTTGAAGGATTTATTCCTGTATCCCGTATGAGTTATACCAGGAGAATTTCCCGTCCTGAAGATGTTTGTGTAGTAAATGACCAGGTGCAGGTCAAGATACTTGAAATAGATACAAGCAGCCAGAAGATGACCCTGGAACTGGTCACCGGCGAGGCCGACCCATGGGAACAGCAGTTGGACGAGGACAGCATAGCCATTCATGAAGCAACAATTGAATCTGTACGTACAAATGGTATCATCGCACGCCTGGAAAACGGCATGCAGGGATTCATACCACATGATGAGACCCTTGTACCCCGTGGCAGTGATCTTCAAAAAGATTATTCCACTGGAAAAACGCTGAAAGTTATAATTAAGGATATCAACAGGAAGGACAAGAAGCTCTTCCTGTCAGAACGACAGGCTTTGAAAGCTGAAGAGAAAAAAGATTACCACAAGTTCATGAAAAAGCAGGAAGAGGACACCGGCTCAACATCTGCATTCGGTAAGTTATTCAAGGAAAAGTTTGAAGAACTGAATGACAACTCAAAGAAAAAGGGCTGAATCTCTTGCTGATGATTCTTCTTAAAAGTGGTAAAAGTCTTCCTTACAATGATGACTTTGATGTTTTTTTTCGTGATCTTATGGATGCCGTTATCAATGAGGCATTAATGGCAGTACATGAAAGTGAAGAAAAGAAAATTAACAGCGATAATCAACAGCAGCTTTTACTGAAAGAGATAATGGACAATTGCATCCTGGTGTCCCATCAATTGCTGCAAATATCCAAAGAAAACGAAAACCTGTCAAAATTCATTATTACCGGATCCCTTTTCCAATGCGCGGTAATGACATTTCACAATTCAAGTCAAAAATTCGATGATGAAAGTTTTAATGACGCGGAAGACGATACCCTGCACTAATTTATGAAACGGTAAAAAACAGGCTTCCCAGGCTTGTAGAATAAACCCTTTTAGCCATAAATCCAGTTTCCATTTTTCGGAGGGGAACTGGTGAATAAATTTTAGCGTTTTCGTCTTCCTGCTGGGAAAGTGCGTTGCCGGCAACGATATTGGCCATCTCACCTACAACGTCATACAGCATATCATCTCCCCCCTGCTCAACATCAGCCAGTTTACTTGCCGCCTTCAGCGCAGCCACCCGTTCTACATACAGGGAAACTACTTTTCTTCCTTCAAAATCCATGGGAAGGTTTACTGCTATATAATCATTCGTATCAACAGAAATATTTGTTCTGGTATAAAGCCTGCTGTCAAAAAATATCCTGAATATCTTTCTCAGTGAATCTTCAATACTTGACTCGAATATAGAATCAAATGGTTTCATTGTATACTCCATTGAATAACCTTCAAATATTATTGTTATTACTTACTTTTTCGGTATAATTGATAAAGTGGATCACATATTTTTATAGTTGATTATTAGGGCCAACACTGCTACACAGGCAAAACACAGCAACAGTATAACTATTAAGAAAAAATCACTACGTTGCCCTATTCAGGAGGACATTATCAAGGCTGTACTTTTTGATGTTGACGGAACTATACTCAGATCACATGGTGCCGGCAAGCAATCCATGATGGAAGCAGCCAGCCAGGTTTTTTCAACTACCGGTGAAATGGAAACTTTCAACTTTCAGGGTAAAACGGATCCTTTTATATTGTATCGTTCCCTGGAAATGGAGGGGTTTTCACCTGAAGAGATTGACCTGGCCATCCCCAGGTTTAAAGAGTTGTATTTTAAAATACTTGAATATAACCTCAAAAACCTGGGAGCTGAATTGCTGCCCGGGTTGATGGATGTTCTGAACGCCCTTGACATGGAGCCATCCATAATCTGTGGACTTTTAACCGGCAACTTTCGCGGCGGCGCAATGCGTAAACTTGATTACTTTGGTCTTTTTAACAGGTTTTCAGTTGGTGTGTATGGTGATGACACCTGGGACAGAAACCAGATGCCCCTCATAGCTTCAAACAGGATCCGAGATGATCTCGGTGAAGAAGTACTTTCATCTGATATTACCATCATTGGTGACACTATTTATGATATCGAATGCGGAAGAGAATTTGGCGCAAAAACTATTGCTGTTGCCACGGGATGGACAGATGCCGATGAGCTTAAATCGCACAACCCTGACTTTTTCTTTCATGATCTCAGTGATACCAATGCCGTGATGAACGCCATCAAAGCCAGTATTGATACCATTCATGTATAAGAGGAACTCTTTTGATAATAATCTCGAAAAATATCGCATTGCTGCTCGTTTCATTTTTTCTTTTATGGTTTGGCGCGAAATACCTTGTTGAATCGGCCAGTAGGATTGCAGAGAAGTTTGGAGTATCTGACCTGGTTATTGGTCTTACAGTTGTGGCATTCGGCACCTCGGCTCCTGAGTTTGCTGTCACCATTGGTGCGGCCTTCAAGGGCCAGGCTGATATTTCTGTAAGTAATATTGTTGGATCAAATATATTCAATCTTGGATTTATACTTGGAACCGTAGCCATGGTAAAAAGCATTACCACCAGCCGTAAACTGGTCTACAGGGATGGCATTTTCATGATCCTTGTAACGTTACTGCTTCTTCTCTTCTTTCATGACCTGCATTTATCACGTGTTGAAGGTTTCATACTTATGGCAATCCTTATTATTTACATGATAGTTCTTTTTTATAAAAAAGAGGTTCTCGAAGAAGAAGAGCTTTCCCATGAAAAAGCCACCTGGAAAGATATTTTCATATTGCCCGGCAGTATAGCCGGCGTTATCCTCGGTGGTCACCTGCTGGTAGATTCGGCAAGCTATCTTGCCAGAATCGGCGGCATATCGGAATGGGTTATCGGTGTTACTATAGTGGCAGCAGGTACTTCGGCTCCCGAGATGGCCACCTCACTGGCCGCAGTGATAAAGGGGAAACACGGCATATCAGCGGGTAACCTGATTGGAAGTGATCTTTTCAACATACTTGGAGTTCTTGGTCTTGCGGGTGTGCTTATGCCGCTGCAAATCAATCCACTTGGTTACGACTCCTTGGTTATGCTGTGCGGAATGGTGGCACTTGTTGTGTTTCTCATGCGTACGGGATGGCGCTTATCAAGGGTTGAAGGGATGCTTCTTTTCGGCATTGGTATTGTCCGCTGGATATTTGACTTCATGAAGTAATAGTATCACCCAGAGACGCGGGGTACGCGGAGAATTCATGCCCTTCATCAGCGTCTCCGCCTTATGCTGATAGCAATTGCGTACCGATGAAGAGCATTAAGTTAAATGAGCTTATATTTTATTATTTCTTACAATGCGTTCAAAATGCCTGTATATAGCGTTTACCTGCCTTTCATCCCGGCCTTCGGCAATAATTCTGAACACAGGCTCAGTGTTTGATGAACGAAGATGAACCCAGCCTCCTCTAAATGGTCCGTCAGTAGTAAAATCAATCCGAATCCCGTCTTTAGTTGTTATTTTATTTCCCTTAAAACAATTTTTCAACGAAAGGTGAAAGTCATTTCCATACTTACCGGATACTTTAACCTTCCCCTTTTTCATTACATATCGGGGCATATCCTCAAGTATCGAAGAGATGGACTTTTTTCTTGATGCCATCATATCCAGTACGTATCCAATACCGGCAAGACTGTCCCTGCCAAAATGAACCTCTGGTGATATAACCCCGCCGTTACCCTCTCCACCGATCAATGCGTCTTGTTTTCGCATCTGTTCAACCACGTTAATCTCGCCAACTTTTGAACGTGAAAATGAAACACCATGCTTTGCTGCCACGTCTTCAACTGCCCTGGTTGTAGAAAGGTTAACTACCACGCTGCCTGCTTTACTACTCAGGATATGATCTGTCACCACGGTAAGAGTATACTCCTCACCGGCTGGTCTGCCATTTTCATCTACGATGGCAAGCCTGTCAGCATCCGGGTCTTGCGCGAAACCTATGTCGGCATCATTTTTTTTAACCATAATTGAAAGATCTTTTAAATTTTCAACAACAGGTTCTGCCCCCCTTGGAAAGGTACCGGTAAGTTCACAATGAAGGGGAATTACCGTACACCCGAGTTTCTCCAGTAATTTTACTGTTATTATTGAACCCGCACCGTTTACCGAATCAAGTACCACTTTATACTTTTTTTTACGAATGGCCTTTACATCTATAACATCAAGCACCCGCTTAATATGGATGTCATGGGCATCTTCATTCTGTTCTAAAGAACCAATGTTGTTCCATTTCGCTGAAGGATGATCTTTTTCCATCATCTTAAAAAAATTATTAACCTCACGCTGGTTGAAAAAACTCCCTGTATTGTTAACAAGCTTAAAGGCGTTCCATTCGATTGGATTATGAGACGCGGACACTACTATACCCGCATCGGCGCCAAGCTCTTCAACCATTATCTGTACCGTTGGAGTTGGAACTACTCCAATATCAATGACGGTACAGCCATTCATTACCAGGTTTGAAGCCATGTTGAGAGAAATCGCCTCCCCTGTACACCTGGAGTCACGACCAATTACTACCTTTCCCCGTTTCACGTAAGCCGCGAACGCGTTGCCAATTTCAGTTATAAGCTCCGGCGTAAAGGATTCACCCACGATTCCCCTGATACCGGAAACACTTTTCATCAGTGTATACGCCATTACTGATTACCCCCTGCGGCTTCTTCTGGTTTTTTTTCTCTTCACACCGCCCTCCACAGGAGGTTCGTGATGCTTGTGCTCCCTGTTGGGATTACGCTGGGGCCGGGTTGTATCTGGTTCGGATGAATACGGGATACCCCCGGTACCAAATTGTTCGACTTCCGCATGAAACTCGTTTCCTACCTGCTGATATTCGTATTCTTCTTCCTGTACCACATCACGAACCTGAACTTTCATCAGGAATTCAACTATATCCTGTTTCAGGTTATCCATCATCTCACGGAAAAGGTCAAAACCCCTGAGCTTATATTCAACAAGTGGGTTTCTCTCCCCGTAGCCCACAGTCCATATTCCATCCCGCAGTTCATCCATCGCAAGCAGGTGTTCCCGCCATTTATTATCGATCACCTGCAGGGATATGAGACGCTCAACGGTACGCATATCTTCGTTGCCCACGGTCTGCTCTTTTTCCCTGTAAATGGAGACAAGCTTCTGATAGAGGGCATCAACGAATTCATTGTATGACAGGCTGTATGGATCAATCTCTTCCTGATCGATATCTACCATGAATTTTGTTTTATACCACTGGTATAATCCATCCAGGTCCCACTCTTCTGGGTGCCCCCTGCCACCGGTATAGATCTCCACACCAAGTTCAACTACCTCACGGATATATTCGTGAATATTACTCGATATGTCCTCCCCTTCGAGAATGGCGTTTCTTTCTTTATAAATAAATTCACGCTGGCTGTTCATTACATCGTCATATTCAAGCAGGTGCTTTCTTATCTCAAAGTTTCTCCCTTCAACCCGCTTCTGAGCATTGGCAATAGCATTGGTTACCATTTTGCTTTCAATTTCCTGCCCCTCTTCCATGCCCAGCCGCTGCATTACACTGGAAATCCTTTCTGATCCGAATACACGCATGAGATCATCATCCAGGGAAAGATAAAAACGTGATGAACCGGGATCACCCTGCCGACCGGAACGCCCCCTCAGCTGATTGTCAATTCTCCTTGCTTCGTGGCGTTCTGTACCCAGGATATGAAGTCCTCCTGCTTCAACAACCCTTTGATGATTCTTAAACCATTCACGGCCAAGCCTGATGACAAGCTGTGCCCGATGCTGGTCCTGGCCAATCATATCTTTTGCAAGATTCTCAGCAGCATCGAAATTGTTGTTGAGAACCAGCCGTCTGAAATCCTCCCATGGTGTCTCTTCATGTACAGGTTCATGAGATTCCAGTTCCTCAATGTATTGCTTTTTTCCCCCCAGCACAATGTCGGTACCACGACCGGCCATGTTGGTAGCGATAGTAACCGCTCCAGGGCTTCCTGCTTCCTGCACTATCTGTGCTTCTTTGGCGTGGTACTTCGCGTTGAGTACGTTATGGGAAACCTTGTCCCTTTTTAGGAAATTTGACAATGTTTCAGATTTTTCAATTGATATGGTACCCACAAGTATTGGCTGTCCTTTACTGCTCAGGTCCTTTATCTCATCGGCAATAGCTTCAAATTTTTCTTTCTCTGTTCTGTATATCTTATCCGGAAAATCCTTTCTGATAACAGGTTCGTTGGTAGGCACAACCACCACGTCCAGGTCGTATATCTTTCTGAATTCTACAGCCTCGGTATCCGCCGTTCCCGTCATACCTGAAAGCTTATCGTACATACGGAAAAAGTTCTGAAAGGTAATGCTTGCCAGTGTCTGGCTTTCACGGGCGATGGAGACATTCTCTTTCGCTTCAAGGGCCTGGTGCAGGCCGTCTGAATAACGCCGGCCAGGCATCAAACGACCGGTAAATTCGTCAACAATGATGACCTGCCCGTCCTTCACGATGTAGTCCACATCACGTTGAAACAACGTATGCGCCTTGAGCGCCTGGTTCACGTGATGAACCAGTTCAATATTTCGATTGTCATATAGATTTTCTATCTTTAAAAGGTTTTCAACATGACGGACACCTTCCTCGGTAAGAAGGGCGTTCCTGTCTTTTTCGTTAACCTCGTAGTCTGTTTCTTCTTTCAGGCTGGGTATTATACGGTTTACCTGTTGATATTTCTTGGTTGATTCGTCCGTAGAGCCGGAAATTATAAGTGGAGTTCTGGCTTCGTCCACCAGGATAGAGTCTACCTCGTCAACGATGGAGTAATGAAGATCTCTTTGAACCTTGAGACTTTTATGCTCAACCATATTATCACGAAGATAGTCGAAACCGAATTCGTTATTTGTACCATACGTGATATCACACGCGTAGTTTTCCTGGCGTTGATGAGGATCCATGTTATGCTGAATAAAACCTACCGAAAGGCCAAGAAACTTGTAGATGGGACTCATCCATTCAGCATCACGCCGGGCCAGGTAGTCATTCACCGTTATAAGATGTGCTCCTTTGCCGGTAAGGGCGTTAAGATACATTGGCATGGTTGCCACCAGTGTTTTACCCTCACCGGTTTTCATCTCGGCTATCTTTCCCTGGTGCAACACAATACCGCCCATCAGCTGCACATCAAAATGGCGCATACCAAGTGTCCTGACAGATGCTTCACGTACAAGGGCAAACGCTTCGGGAAGAAGATCGTCAAGTGATTCTCCCCTGTCAATACGCTGACGAAATTCAACTGTTTTGCTCTTTATTTCATTATCAGACATTTTTTTTATTGAAGGTTCCAGTTCGTTAATCCGCTGCACAAGGGGTAACATCTTTTTTACATCTCTCTCATGCTTGGTACCGAAAAATAGACTTATTATTTTGTTAATCATACAATAATATCCCTGTTTGTCGTTATTTGCTTTTTCATTATATATAATTACCTGTACGGAGGGTATACACTCTCTACTTTTATAAGACAACTACTAGGGGGAATGTTTCATAATTACAATGATAAAATTACAGTTTATCAAAAAATTATCAAGTCGTTTCTGTTAATAACCTCATCATAGAAAGCAGCACCCAGAATTTCATTTATCTGGTTTGAGTTTTTACCCATTATTTTGCGCAACTCGCTACTATTGTAATTAACGATACCACGTCCGATCACGTTTCCATCATGATTACAGATATCTACGGCATCACCCAGTTCAAAAGTACCGGTTGCAGACACTATACCAATCGCCAGGAGAGATTTCTTACTGTGAATTAACGCGTGTGTGGCTCCCTCGTCAATGGTGAGGCTTCCCTTAACCCGAACATTGAATGCTATCCATCGTTTTCTGCTTTTCAATACCGGGTTTGATCCTGCGAACAATGTCCCGAGCTTTTCGCCATTCATAATCCTTGTGAGTACTTTCTCTTCATTGCCGTTGGCAATGATCATCATCTCACCTGAGCGCAGTATTATCTCGGCTGCGGAAATCTTCGTGGTCATCCCTCCTGTGCCATACTGGCTTGACGTGCCACGGCTTCTTTTCTTTACCTCATCATTAATCTCGTGAATTTCTTCAACCGGATGGCTGTCCTTCATGTCCCAGTAAAATCCATCTACATCTGAAAGCAGTATTAAGAGATCCGCTTCAATTATATTGGCCACATGGGCTGAAAGTGTATCATTATCACCAAATTTTATCTCTTTTATAACTACCGAATCGTTTTCATTTACTATAGGTATAACATCCATTTCAAGCAATGCCTGGAGTGTGTGTCGGGCGTTGAGAAAGCGTCGTCGATGTTTCACATCATCTTCGGTAAGAAGTATCTGGCCCACCTCGCGTCCTTCCCATTTGAAACACTTTCGGTATTCATTCATCAGAATACTCTGACCTACCGACGCCATTGCCTGCTTTTCGGGGATAGTGCAAAGCTGCCTTTTTTTGTTCATGGCACCGGAGCCGGCACTGATAGCCCCGGATGATACCACCACTACCTGGTAACCAGCCCGGGTCAACGAAGATATATCGGTAACAAGACGTGATATCTTGTTTGTTGATATAGCGTTATTTTCTGTAATCAGTGACGAACCGATTTTAACCACCACACGACGAACATTCTGTATGTATTCTTTACGTGGCACCTGTCTTCTCCAGTAATAATTCTATTGAATGCAGCAATTTTTCAATGTTATTCCCTGAAACTGATGAAATTGGAAGCACTTCGTGGTCTTTCATAATTTCATCCATCTCCCCGATATCCTCGCTGTTCACCAGGTCGGACTTTGTAAGAAGTATCATGTATGGACGAGACAATAATGCCGGATTATATGTCTCGAGTTCTGACTGCAGCAGTGAAAGAGTGTATTCCGGATCCTGTTCTGTAATCTCGATGCAATATAGAATTACCCGTACCCGCTCTATATGCTGGAGAAAGGATAATCCCAATCCATGTCCCCTGTGTGCTCCTTCAACGATTCCCGGTATATCGGCAATTTTATAGTATGTACCGTTCTCTCGAGGTACCACACCAAGATTGGGAATAAGTGTTGTAAAAGGATAATCCGCAACCTTGGGCTTCGCGTTAGTAACTGATGACAGCAGAGTAGACTTTCCGGCGTTAGGAAGTCCAACAAGCCCCACATCCGCGATGAGCTTCAGGTTCAGTACAAGCTCTTTTTCTTCACCGGGCATTCCCGGCTGGGCAAAACGAGGGGCCTGGTAGGTAGATGATTTAAAATGAGAATTACCCTTCCCGCCGATACCGCCGCTTGCCACCAGGATTTGTTCACCCTCTTCCAGGAGGTCTCCAACTACTTCGTCGGATTCCCTGTCTATCAGCTGGGTTCCGGGTGGCACCTTGACGACCAGGTCTCCTCCGTCCCTTCCGTGCTTGTTCTGTCCCATACCCTGTTTTCCCTTTTCAGCTGAATAGACACGATCTTTGAAAAGATGTGAAAGGTTATGGTATCCTCCATCTGCCTGGAAGTATACATTACCCCCTTTCCCCCCATCGCCACCATCAGGGCCGCCACGAGGTATGTATTTTTCCCTGCGGAATGACACTGCACCGGGTCCGCCCTTCCCGGCACGAACCCTTACTACTATTGTATCAGTAAATTTCGGCACTGTTATTTTTCCTTTTTGAAGTCATATATATGGAACTGTTAGTAATCACAGAGAATCAGAGATACCGAGTAATTGTGATTTTCGTCCTTAAACACGAATCGCGTAAAGAGATTACCTCAATACGCGATCCTGATAATAAAAAGTCAACCTGATAAATCTGCGCAATGCAGACTGGTTGCGTTATGAAGCAGGGTATATTGAAACCCTTTTCCTGGTTTTACCGACGTTTTCAAAAGTCACTTTACCATCAATTGTAGCAAAAAGGGTATCGTCACCACCCTTGCCCACGTTTACACCAGGATGGATCCTGGTACCACGTTGTCGAACAATGATCGTACCACTTTTTACCAGCTGACCACCATATCGTTTCACCCCGAGTCGTTTTGACTTGGAATCTCTACCGTTTCTTGTTGATCCGCCACCTTTTTTATGAGCCATGCTGAAACTCCTCTCTATTGGTCAAATTCATTTCTTACTTGCTATTATCCGAATTCACAATGCAATTGTCAGCCTTTCCGGATACTGCTTTCTTATTTCAAAAAGCCCAAGAAGCATTGTGTGAATAATTATTTCTATTGATTTTCTCTCTTCTACAGTTAACCCGTTAATAGTAAACGTTGAAGAAAGATAACCATCATTCTGCGTAATATTCTGCGGCACACCGGCAATCCTGTCAATAGAAACTATAGCTGTCTGTATCAACGTGGAAACCGCCGCACATACTATATCGGCTCCCTTCTCTGCCAGCCCCGCATGTCCTTCTGATATAAGTCCCGCGGTTCCATTTTCGTACAGTACAACCCTGTTATCGGTATAGTTGACCCTTAACAGTTTTACCCTTATCACCGCTTTACTTCACGGCAACGTCATTTATCTTAAGTTTTGTCTGCTGCTGCCTGTGTCCCAGTGTCCTGGTGTAATTTTTTCGCTTTTTAAACTTGATTCCCCGTACCTTTTTATCTTTAAATATCTCCAGCACGCTGGCAGATACAGACACATTATCAAGATATGGCTGACCAATCAGCACTTTTTCTCCATCAACACACATGAGAACCTTATCAAGGGTTACATCTCCCTCTTCACCTTTCAACTTGTCAACAGCGATTGTCATGTCCTTTTCGACTTTATACTGTTTTCCTGCTATTTCAACAATTGCGTACATTATAATTTACTCCGTTGCATATTTTTCACTTAGTGCTGTAAAAGCTCACCTTTTATCATACATAGAAAAGGAGGATACCCTCCCCTGTATCTGGGCCCACAAGGATTCGAACCTTGGACCTACTGATTATGAGTCAGCCGCTCTAACCAACTGAGCTATGGGCCCTTCAATTGGAGACAAATTAATAATAAACCAAACCTGATGTCAAGGAAATATCCGTAATTATGTCATTTTTTGGAATGCCATTACAGGTATTCTTCGTTTTTCTTCATACTTAACAAAGAATACCACAAAGTGGCAAAGACACAGAGAATTTTAACTGAAAAGCTTTAAAATTCTATAATCACCGGTAATCCAGGGTGGCCACGAAGGGGCTGAAGGATTTGTTCTTTCCGTAATAATACTGTTTTTCATTTATTTCAATGGCATCGTTGTATGCTTCAACCACGCCAACAACATGCACAATCGCACCTACCACGAAGAGAAGACCTGATATAATAAGGCGGGACTTCCGCTCAGTATTTGAATCAGTCTGAACTATGCCGAGATACAGGTAGTACGCGGCAAAACTGTAGCCGGCACCTGTTAACAGGCAGAAACCTACTGCTTTGAGGTCCTTTCGAAGATATACGTGTCCCCCCCCTGGAACGATAAGGGAAAGCATGCATGCCAGGCGCGGGTCGCGTTTCTGGGTAACCGGCTCGCTGTCACGGCGTTCGGGAGCTTTTCTACTTAACTCATCCTGGTATATTGGAACATCACGTCCCTTTCGCTTACCGGCCTGTTCTTCAACTGTCAGCCCCCATACTCCGGGCATAAACGAGAGTTGAATGGAGAGAGTAGCGATAAGGCACAATGAGATAGCTTGTAGTTGTTTCATTATAAGACCCCGATAAAGATGATTTTAAAGATTATATTGCTTTCATGTGTCAAATCAAGAACTTTTCTCGGATACGGTTAAATAACTGATCCTGTTGCGACCCTGCTGTTTTGACATGTATAACGCCCTGTCTGCCCTTTCCACAAAGGTTCTGTTATCATGATCAGTTTTTGGGTTAAATTGCGTTATGCCAATTGACACGGTAACACCCAGTTGCTTGCCGTTATATTCAACTTTTGACTGGTCTACCCCGGATCGAATTCGCTCTGCCACTTTCATGGATTCATTGATATCTGTGTGCGGCAATATAACTGCGAACTCTTCTCCACCGTAGCGTGCCGCTATATCACTCTGCCGTACGGATATGCTGATAAGTTCCGCCACATTCTGCAGCACGAGGTCTCCACAGGTGTGCCCATAGGTATCATTAAAATCTTTGAAATGATCAATATCTATCATGATCAACGATAAAGCCAGGTGATTTCTGACAGCCCTTTCACGTTCTTCTATCAGTACTGCCTGAAAGTAATGATGTATCTTCAGTTTTGTCATCATGTCGGTGGTTGCCATTTCATACAGAAAAGCATTTTGTATGGCGATACCCGCAAGTGAGGCGATGTTCAAGAGGTATTCTTTTTCTGATTCAGTAAATTTCTTTTCACTTATCCTTTCACTCAATACGATGATTCCATTCAGCTTGCCTTTTCCCTTTAGCGGCACGATGAGTGCGGGATCTACCACCTTCAGGGTTTCAAGTGATTCATCCGAACCGAGGGCATCTATCATCTCGGTCAGGGTGTAACACCTGAAATGCGTGTCAAGGAACTGGATCATTTCTGAATCTGAATGGATTACATATTCCCTTGTATGGTCAAGTTCGAATCCCTTGTAGTTTCTGTGCAGTATGAATTCGTAGCTGTCGATTCCTTTCTGAATGAATATACCGGCTTTCAATAACTGCATCTGCCCCATGCATGTGAGCAGAATGGAGTCAATGAGTATATTATAATCAAGAGTGGAGTTAAGCCCTTTACTGATTTCTATGAGCTGTTTGAGATCATATATCTTTCTTTCATACTGCTCGATCTCCACGGGCAGCTTGATCTCAACATCCATTTCTTCGTAATCTTTCATTTACTTGCTACCTGCACCAATAAGTTTATTGAAATAATTCTAGTGCCGCGTGCAGATCAATTCTCCCATCATATATTGCTTTTCCAACTATACATCCCTTGAGCCCGGGCCTTGATATCTTACTTAACCTGGTAATATCTTCAATGGATGAGACTCCACCAGAAGCAATCAGCGAAACTCCTTCAACCTCGTTAAGAATATGTTCAAGGGACGCGTAATTTGGACCCGTCAACATGCCATCAGTTGAAATATCGGTAAATATTATCTCAGTTATTCCCTTTTTTTGCAATTCTTTTATAAAGTCTACCGCGTGTACACTTGATACTTTCTTCCAGCCATGTGTGGCAACCATGGAATCTTTAGCGTCTATCCCCACTATTATCGATTCACGGTACCGTGACACAAGCTGGCTGAACTCATCTTCCAGGACAACGGTGCCAAGTATTACCCTCCTGATCCCTGATTCAATATATTTTTCTAATGACTCCGCGTTCCTGATCCCCCCCCCAATCTCGATTGGTATAGAAATGTTTGCCGCGATCTCCAGTACCGTATCCTGGTTTACCGGGTGTCCTTCAAACGCACCGTCAAGATCTACAACATGGATAAGCCTGGCACCGGCACTTTCGAAATGCCTTGCCATGGCTACGGGATCATTGGAATATATTGTTTCCCTGTCAGGATCTCCCTGTATAAGCCTCACACACTTCCCGTTCTTTATATCAATGGCAGGGATTATCAGCATACCGACCTCACAAAATTTTCAATTAACTTTAAACCTATCTTATGACTCTTTTCAGGATGGAATTGCGTGGCAATACAATTCCCCTTTCCCACTATACAGGGAAAGGTTACACCATACTCTGCTTCACCGATTATCCACGAATCATCTTCAATTTCAGGATAATATGTATGTATAAAATAAAAATAGCTGTTCGATGGGACCCCTTCCAGAAATGGTGACTCCTTCCTGAATTTTACCTGGTTCCATCCCATGTGCGGAACCTTGAGATCAGAGGTGGGAAACCTGATAACGCTGCCCGGTATCAGCCCGAGTCCTTCGTGTTCACCAAACTCCTCGCTCCTGGAAAACAGTAACTGGTACCCCAGGCAGATACCAAGAAAGAAACCTCCTCCCCGGATAAATGAAAGGAGGGGGTCTACCCATCCCATATCCCGGAGATGCTGCATTGCCATACCAAATGCCCCGTCACCGGGCATGATCAGGGCCCTTGATCCTTCAATCATTAAAGGATCTGATGAGACCTGAACCTGGCTGGTATACTTTTCCACGGATTTCACCACTGACCTGAGATTCCCCATTCCATAGTCAATTACAGTAATCATTAAAGAACACCTTTTGTTGAAGGTATCTCTTCGCTGCCCACACTGTCAATACTATAGGCCCGGTACAGCGCGATACCGAGAGACTTGTATATGGATTCATGTACATGGTGCCGGTTAATGCCCTCAAGAAGCCTCACATGAAGCGTCAATTCCGCATTCAGGGCAAATGAACGTAGAAATTCAAGGGTCAGCTCCTCGCTGTAGGTATGTATGTATCCCTGCAGATCAATCCCGGAATACTTGAAAAACCCCCGCCCCGACAGGTCAACCGCACACATTGAAAGTGCCTCGTCCATGGGAACAACAGCTTCCCCGAAGCGGGTTATTCCCTTCCTGTCCCCGATCGCTTTTCTGAAAGCTTTTCCCATGCAGATGCCGGTATCCTCCACGGAATGATGATCATCAACCTGTATGTCGCCGTCACAGGTAAGCACCATGCTCATTCTGCCATGCCTGGTCATTGATGAGAGCATGTGATCGAAAAAAGGAACCCCTGTCTGGATCTGTGATGTCTGAACACTCTCAAGGGTCAGCGTGAGGGATATGTCCGTTTCAGCTGTTTTTCTTTCAATTTTCGCTTTTCTTTCCATTTCTTTTGCCATTTTTTTAAAATTCATAACCCAGGCTGAAAACAACTCTCCTGTCACCAAAGGATGTATAATACCATGGCCAGGCATAGTCAAGTTTTAAAATTACAATCGGAAAAATGGTCATCCTGAAACCGAAACCAACGTCGGCCTTGAAATCACTGAATTCTCCTGTTTCTTCGTCCCTGAACAGGTACTGTGTATCCCATGCTGATCCCATATCCGTAAAAAGCACGCCACCAATATTTCCCAGCCTGAAAAATAGCGGCCATCCAAACTTGATTCCTTCTATAAAAGTGAATCTGAACTCACTGTTAAATATGAACATATTCTCACCGCCATATTCAAGGAAAGGATGTCCCCGCAATGTGCTGTATCCGCCGATATAATACTTGAAGAATTCACTGTCCCTGCCATATATTTTTCCACCCGCTCCGCGGAAAGCGAATACGTATTTTTTAGAAAGAAAAAAGTAACGCCTGATATCACAATCAATACTTGAAAAGTTGAAGTCCTGCCCTGTGAGGTCGGCAGCATGACTGTACTTTACCATGCCCCGCCAGCCCCTCAATGGAACCATGTACCCCCACAGTACATTGTCATAATGCAACGCGAAGGAGGCCTGGTTCAGGTTGGCATATACGTCAGGTCTTTCATCGTAGAGACTGTAGGCTCTCTCGTACCTGCTTGAAGACAACCTTGTGGTGAACCTGAAATATTTCGTAAAAGGGTAACTCGCTATACCGTACACACCGTAGTGATCAAGATACAACGTTGACCAGTAAGCGTTATGCAATACATCATTTAAATTTTCAAGCGTAAAAATCCCGTACGGGTTTCGCTGCCTGAACACACCAAACCCATAGTCAATCCTGTGTTTCAGGAACCAGTACTGCATGTCAAGATTAACGTTATCGTCATTATCATATCGCAGGTAATCGGCACTTACCACCAGCCTGTTCTCACCCATGTAATCGCTGATACTCATCTGTGCGAAACCGGCAAACCCGTAACCGACGGTACCACCCAGCCCGAAGATTAGCCAGTCAGGGGTAAATCGGACACGGTATTCATCAAACTCCCCTTCTGGCAATGGGAAATATGGGTCAGGATATTCCACTTCCATGTACTCAGTTGCCCGCTCTCCTTTTTTCTCCAGTGGTTCCAGTGAATCTTTTATAAATATATCATACCCTCCGTTCTGATAAGCAACGAATGCAGCCTTGTTTCCTCCCGGAAACCAGCTGGGATAGAACAACCCGCTTACCACGTTGCTGAGCTGTTCTTCCCTGCCGGCCTCTATATCATACCTGTACAGGTTGTATATGCCGGTTCTGTTTGATACATACAGCAGGTTCTTCCCATCCGTGGAAATACTTACCTGTATGTTTTTTTCTTTATCATCAACCAGGATATCTCTCTCCCCGGTTTCCAGGTTCATCCTCATAATACGGTAATTGTTACTCTCCCTGTCTCCTCCTTCGTTCCAGTTGCATGAATAGTACACGAACCTGCCGTCATGTGACAGGCGTGGATATCTCTCCGCAAAGTTGTCATCTGTAATCCGCCTGAGCTGTTTTGATTCTATCCCGTAAAGATATACATCATACCGTGTATTGGTCTGTCCTATAAATGTTATGGATTTTCCATCAGAAGAAAATGACGGATCAAGAACTGCCCTGAAGGGCAGCTTGATACGGCTTGAAACAGAACCATTGTCGGCGTGAATTATGAAAATCACATCTCTTCCATATGACTGGGCAACGAATACCAGGTATTTGCCATCCCGCGACCATGTTAACTGGTTGGACATCAGGTGCATGCCCTGGTACTTCGAACTCTTGTTTCCGGTAACTATATTGCGTATCTTTTTTCTTTTCCCCTTCTTGTCAAGGTACAAGATCGAAATGCTTGAGTAGATATCCCTGTTGTTGATGTAGGCTATTTTCTTCCCGTCAGGTGATACTGCCGGACTTATATTTATGGCAGACTTCGTCTTCTTATGAAAGGTAACCTGGCGTCCCTCTTCTTCATCGAAGTTACGTCCTTCCAGAACCGGGTAATACCGTTTCTTAAAAAAACGATGAAACTCCTTATCCAGTTCTTCAAGTTTTTTTCCCGTGATACCTTTTATCGCCTCGTTGAAATTTCCCGTATCACGTATATCGCGTAACAGCTGTCCTATACGTCCTTCACCGTAGGTTTTCTCGAAAAAAAAGAAGAACGCCTGTCCCTCCTTGTAAATGAAATACATGCCGGGAACCCTGAGCCGTGTGAGATCCATGAGGCTTATGTACATGTCATTCAACAACAGGTCGCGCATCACCATGTCCGCTGTTTCATCATAACCGATAGACAGGTATTCACTCATCCCCTCCATAATCCACAGGGGCACCCCTCCTCCCGAAAAAACAGAACGGATCGCACCGGAGGTATCATTCAACAATATATCGTACTGGAAGGCGTGTGTAAGCTCATGAACCAGCACATGACGAAACTCGTAATAGGAACCTGTAAAGGGCACCACCACCCTGCTCTTGAAAGCCTCGGTGAATCCACCGGTCCCTTCTCCTATCACCTGCTGCAGGATGTTATTCTCCTGGAAATCGATATGTGAAGGAAAAATTATAATGGGTACCGGATCATGCAACTGGTGCCGCAGGGCATTGGCGATCCTGGCGTATCCCTGCTCAGCATATTTCGAAGTTGCGTATGCCAGGTATTCCATGCCCTGCGGATAATGGATATCAAAATGTACAGTGTGCAAGACACGCCAGTTGAACTGTTCGCGATTTACCTTGTTCTTGCCAAACGCAAGTAATTCATTCTGCATGTCCCACACAAAAATACCACATGCGATAATACAAAGCAGCAGTATGGATGTTAGAAAGGTTTTTCTCAACAAAAGTATTCCTTTGGGTAATGTACGCGTTACATTTAAAACAGTATTTATTGGATCACACAAGTAAAATTTTCTTGCAGCTACGTGTACACTGCACTATAGTAAGTAGTGCCTGCGGTGTACGTGACGGATATGTTGTATTTTTGACCCAATACTACAGAGCTTGGAATCCCGAATCTGTATGTTGAGGTCATGCTTCCGTCAGGAAGAAGGCTGATGCACGCATGAGGGAATCCACCTATACCGAGGCGGCTCAAAAATTCATATCTGCACGGCACGCGCGGGTATTTTTATACACAAGGATTTCATATGGAAATCATAACAGTCTGGGGTGTCAAGTGGCGTATTGCTCCCGTCTGGGAGGTGTTACTGGGAATAGTGATAATAGGCCTCATCATCGCTTTTTTCGGACTTCTTCGCTATTACCAGACTTTAAAAAAGAAAAAAGCCAGCGCCTACCAGCTGTTTTTATTTAAAACAAAACAAAAAGGACTTACCAATTTTCAATCAAAAATCATGCACAGCATGGCCGACACACTGAACCTGCCCAGGCCGGAGCAGCTATTCAACAATCCGGGGCTGTTTGAATCAGCTATTGGTAATTTCATGCCGTACCTGATGAGTTCAGAAGAGACTAAAGATTCACTTGAATCAATTTGCCACGACCTGATAATCACCTACGAGAAGGTGTATCATGCAGCACAGTTTAAAGAACCACTTGCAGACCTTCGTTCCCTTGAAGTGGATACCCTGCTGTATTTTAAAACCGAAGAAGCCAACGTGGCCATAGGAAAAGTTGACACGATAACAACCGATTCTATCAATATTGTATTTTTCAGAAAACCCAAAGACATAATGACAAGATTTATGGACAGGGACATCGATGTCTATTTCTGGCGCAGCGGTGATGCTGAATATTCGTTTACATCACATGTGAACAATATAGAGGGAAATATTATCAATATACCAATTCCAGAGACATTTAACCGGGGCAAGGAAGTGCGGCACCCCTATGTTGAGGTAATCATCCCCTGTGTTATTTCGGGAATAAAAGATACCGATTCGAAGACGGACACAGGTAAAAAAGAACCTGGAGAAATCAACGGCACGCTTAACCGCTTGAATGAATACGAGGCAGTGGTACGGGTTAACCAGGAGCTCGATTATAATAAAAAATATTCTTTAAAGTTTAAAATGTCGGACTTCAAGATTGATATTGTCTGCCAGTTACTTTCAGATCGGACCATCGCCGAGGATGAAATATATTATGTAACCTTCAAACTCTTGCAAATGTCAGAGCCCGCCCGAAACATTATCAAGCAATATATCTCAGAACACCTGTAATGGGGCTGAACTGAACTAAAGTGTTATTTTTACAATTAAAAATGGCTCATCCCGGTTTTCCGGAATGAGCCATCGTTTGTTTCTATTGGTTTTTATTCGTTTCTATTCGTTACCCGCAAGTCTCTTGTAGGTATTGTATCGCCATTTTGCGTGTTCTTCTGCTGATTTAAAGAGCTCTTCAGCGGTTTCAGGAAATTCACGTTTAAGCGCCGTGTAGCGAACCTCTCCCATAAGGAAGTTCTGGAATTCATCCCAGTTTGGCTCCTTTGAATCAAGTATAAAGGGATTCTTTCCTTCTTCTTCAAGTAGTGGGTTATACCTGTATGTCTGCCAGTAACCGCACTCAACCGCTTTCTTTTCTTCGGCCTGTGTTTTGCCCATTCCTGACCGTATACCATGGTTGATACATGGAGAATAGGCGATGATCAATGACGGTCCCGGGTATGCCTCTGCTTCTGTGAGTGCCTTTAAGTACTGATTCTGGCTTGCACCCATTGCCACCTGGGCAACATATACATACCCGTATGACATTGCCATCATACCGAGATCTTTCTTTCGGATTTTCTTACCCGACGCGGCAAACTTGGCAGTTGCAGCTGTTGGGGTTGCCTTGGAAGACTGTCCGCCTGTATTTGAATATACCTCTGTGTCCATGACAAGAAGGTTTACATCTTCACCAGACGCGATAACATGGTCAACACCACCGTATCCGATATCATATGCCCAGCCGTCACCACCAAATATCCATACAGACTTTTTGATAAGATACTGCTTCAATTCAAGTACCTTTTTCGCTTTATCTGACCCGTCTTTTTCAAGAAGAGGCAGCAGTTCCTGTGTAGCGGCACGTGAGCCGTCGGCGTCCTCCCGGTTGTTGAGCCATGTATCGATTGCAGATTTCAGAGCATCACTGTTAGTTTCGGTTTTCAGCTCTTCAAGAACCTGCACGATCCAGGTTTTCATCTGGAAGACACCAAGATGCATACCATACCCATATTCAGCGGCATCTTCAAAAAGAGAACTGGCCCATGCCGGACCACAACCATCAGGATTGGTACAGTATGGCGTGGCTGGTGCTGATCCACCGTAAATTGAAGAACAGCCTGTAGCATTGGCAATCATCATGCGGTCACCGTACAGCTGTGTAATCAGCTTTATATACGGTGTTTCACCACATCCTGCACATGCACCGTGGAACTCGAAAAGAGGCTGGCAAAACTGGCTGCCTTTTACCGTAGTTTTTTTCACCAGGTTGTCCTTGTAGCTGACATTCTCCACAAAGTAATCCCATATGGGAGCCTGGTCAATCTGTGTTTCAAGTGGCTTCATGATGAGTGCTTTCTCTTTTGACGGGCACACATCAGCACAGTTTCCACATCCGGTACAGTCAAGGGGGCTTATCTGTATCCTGAACTGGTACCCCTCCAGCCCTTTACCTTTGGCATCCAGCGTCACCGCGTCGGATGGTATTCCCTTTACTTCTTCATCATCAAGCAAAAATGGCCTGATTACCGCGTGGGGACACACGTAAGCGCACTGGTTACACTGTATACAGTTATCCGGCTGCCATTCCGGTGTATTGATGGCAATACCACGTTTTTCGTAGGCAGTTGTTCCCGGAGGAAATGACCCATCGGCCCAGTCAACAAAAGCACTGACTGGAAGATCATCACCCTTCTGCAGGTTCATGGGTTCGGCAATTTTCTTCACGAAATCAGGGATATTTCTTTCATCCTTCGCTTCCTTAACCTGTATGCTTTTCCACTCATCGGGTACTTTTACTTCATGCACATTTTTAGCACCCTCTTCTACCGCGGCAACGTTCTTCTTTACAATTTCTTCGCCTTTTCTTCCATAGGTATCTTCAATAGCATCCTTCATCTTCTTCTCTGCCATATCATATGGTATAACATTTGAAAGTTTGAAGAATGCCGCCTGCATTATGGTGTTTGTTCTCCCGGGAAGACCAATCTGATCGGCGATCTCGGTAGCGTTTATAATGTAAAACTTGATATCATTATCAGCCAGGTAACGTTTTATGTGATCGGGCAGTTTCTTTTTTGTTTCCTCTTCATCCCATATTGAATTGAGAAGGAAGGTGCCACCCTTCTTCAATCCCGTAAGCATGTCATACTTTTCAAGATAGGCCGGCACATGGCACGCCACAAAATCAGGATTGTTGACAAGATATGTTGACCTTATTGGCTGCTCGCCAAACCTTAGGTGAGATACTGTAATACCACCTGATTTTTTTGAGTCGTAGGCAAAATATGCCTGGGCGAACAGGTCTGTATTGTCCCCTATTATCTTGATTGAATTCTTGTTGGCACCAACTGTTCCATCTGAGCCCAGCCCGTAAAACTTACCTTCAAAAGTACCCTTTGCCGATACGTTTATTTCTTCCTCTACCGGAAGTGATGTAAAGGTAACATCATCAACAATACCAACCGTAAAGGCGTCTTTTGGCTCTGGCAGTTTCAGGTTTTTAAACACAGCCACGATCTGTCCAGGAGTGGTGTCCTTGGAGCTGAGACCATATCTTCCTCCAACGATAAGTGGCGCATTTTCTTTCTTGTAGAAAATAGATCGTACATCAAGGTACAGCGGTTCGCCAACAGCACCCGGTTCCTTTGTCCTGTCAAGAACGGAAATTCTTTTCACAGTTTTGGGAAGAACCTTTAAGAAATATTTTTCAGAGAAAGGTCTGTAGAGATGGCAGGTGACAAGCCCAACTTTTTCACCTTTATCAACAAGGTAATCAATCGTTTCTTTTATGGTATCCGTTACAGATCCCATTGCCATTATAATATTCTCAGCATCTTCAGCACCATAATATGTAAATGGGTGATACTCCCTGCCGGTAAGGCTTGTGATTTTCTGCATGTATTCTTCGACTATATCAGGTATCGCGTCATAATAGGAGTTAATTACCTCCCTGGCCTGAAAATATATATCAGGATTCTGCGCCGTTCCCCTTGTAACCGGGTGTTCGGGATTGAGGGCGTTGGCACGAAATTCCTGCACCTTATCATAGTCTACCAGCTTCGCAAGCTCATCCGACTCAATTGTCTCAATTTTCTGTATCTCGTGAGAAGTACGGAAACCATCGAAAAAATGGAGAAATGGAATTTTACTCTTAATTGCTGAAAGATGGGCAATCGCGGCAAGATCCATTACTTCCTGAACACCACCACTGGCAAGCAACGCAAAACCAGTCTGCCGTGTGGCGTATACGTCCTGATGATCACCAAATATTGATAATGCCTGTGCTGATAGAGAACGGGCGCTTACGTGGAACACGCCGGGGAGAAGCTCGGCCGAAACCTTGTACATGTTGGGTATCATGAGCAGAAGCCCCTGTGAGGCTGTATAGGTTGATGTAAGTGCTCCAGCCTGCAGAGAGCCGTGCAATGCGGCTGCAGCACCAGCCTCGGACTGCATTTCAACAACCCTAACAATTTCACCAAATATATTCTTCTTCCCATATGATGACCATTCATCAATATGTTCAGCCATTGGAGATGATGGTGTAATAGGATATATGGCTGCAACTTCAGTGAATGCGTATGAAACATACGCAGCAGCCATGTTCCCATCCATTGATTTCATAACTTTCTTAGACTGTCCAACCGCCATATACGATCTCCTTTCTGAATTTATTATTCATTTTAAAAAACTAAACAAAACCTTGATTTTTATTCACTTTAAGGTGTAACTCACTATAGTATTATAGCAGAGTCAACTAAAATACACAAAATATCCTTTATAATTAAGCAAATTTTAAGAGCGGAAAAGTGAATGAATGAGCGACAGGTAACATGTAAATAGATCTATTGTTATTAATACATGATAAGGAATCCCCCGTTCCATTTCAATGATTTTTTAGCAATTTCTAAATTAAAACTACAAGGATAAAATCAAAGGATCGCCATAAAGGATCAACGCAAAGTCGCAAAGGAAAGGGAAGACGCAAAAAAGTTAAGTGAAAAGTGAGAAGTGATGTGTAATTCGACTCATATAATCTTTGTGCTCTTCGCGTTCTTAGCGCCTTTACAGTGAAGAATAGAACAAAGAAAATGCTTTGACTTGGGAGGATATAATGCCAATAATATACACATGAACAGTGAAATACCCACATACAGGGCAGATGAAAAAGAGCTTTTGCAGTACAGGGAATTCTGGGAAGAGAATCTACAAAAGATACAAGAGATCAGCAGGATTTTAGAGAAACAGCTGTACAGACTTGAAGAGAAACATACCGGTTTTGAAGACGCCTATGAAAGCCTGATCAGCAAGATCAACCTTCTTCTATCAATATACTCTCATTATGATTCTATAGAGGGTATCGATTATCTATTGAAACTTAAATCCATGCTTGAACAATATAAAAGACGGTCGCTTGATACAATTGATTTTTCCGCGCTGTATCATGTTCACTCGAAAGTAATCGAGTTTCGTGACAGAAGTTTCGACAGGTTTCCCGAACTTTCCCATACAAAAAAGGCACGAACAGGTGTGCGGCCTGCAAGTGATAAAGAGTATCAACTTCCTTTTCGATGGATCACCTTCTCTCGAAACCGTTCATGGTTTATCCATCCATTCAGTTCATACTCCGTGCACCAGGTTGCTGATATGGAATATGCCGAGCAAAAGACTTCGCATTATTTCTCAGTAACAGTTCAGGGAAAAACGATAGAAGCGATTGACCTGTTTTCCGGTGACAGCGGGCTGCCATCGAGCGGTATTATTCTGATAATACAATCCGGGGACATTGAAAAAGCATATTTCGCTGACAGCATCGGGAAAAAAATACTGGCCAGGAAAGACGTAATCGGCAATTCACTGAGGCCCTCACGACATCCTGAATTCTCTCCGGGGTTGGTTAGGCTTTTCGGCAAAAATCATATTTATATCAATACAGGTAGTCATCGTCCTTTCCGAGAAAATACAATGACTTAATTTCTTCCACAGGCACTTTCCCTTCCCGAACAATTTTCAACTTTTCCTTGCTTACATTAATGATAGTGGGAACAGGATGACGTTTGCACAACTCCTCGATAATGAGTATTAAATCAACCCTGTCCCGATAGGCATTAATTATCTCATCTTTCTTATAATATATTTTTCTTGGTTTTCGAAATGCACTTGAATATATCAACGGGCGATCCATGTACTCAAGCAGAAGAGATAAAAGTTTATTTTTAGGAATCCGTACCGCGATTTCATCCTGTTTCGTGTAATCATTTTTTCTTGGTAGTATTACGGTAACCTCTCCGGGCCAGAGGCGATGAAGAAAATCGAACTGGAACTTGTCAATCCTGGCAATTTCATCGAGATTTTTATAATTTGCAATAAGCCTGACAAATCGTTTATTGGGTTTTCCAATAAGCATTGAGATCTTCTTCTCCATTTCAGGAGCAGCCATACCCACAATGCCATAAATATTATCAACCGGCATCACCACCATCCCGCCTTCCCTGAGAATGGATGCTGCTTTTTCTATAATGCTTTCTTCTATTGAACCGTCTTTTTTTAATTTTTTCAGTACGATTATTTCATGTTCTTTCAAGGGCATTTCTACAGCGCGCTTCATCACAATCTACCTTGTTGTGTAATAATCTGCAGGTAACCTGTCCCGCAACATTGTCTTCAAATATTCTATAATGGGCAAACTGTAAATGCAAACATTTTAGGGAACTTGTATTTTTTATCCCTCCCACACCTTTATTAAAGGTGTCGTATTGTTCAATAGGGTATTTTTGATCCATAGAGTTTTCGTAGTTCATTTTTCTCAGGTAATAAAAATGGGCATGGGCGGAGGACATTTTTCTCTGAAGTATAATATCATTATTGATAAACTCTGATATCTTTGAGATATATCCCTTGTTTTCCAGTTCGTGTATTTCTTCATTCAGATAGGGACAGGTTAGCCATAAAGGATTAGCAACAGCAGTATATTGCACCTCCTCTTTATTCTTGTCGTTTACCATTGCAGGATTCAGAAGAACGATTCGTGGAAAACCAAATTCGCATTTTTCCACTACTCTTTCAGCATAAATCTTCGTTGTTTTTAACTGCCACTTGAGAACAGTAATGTCACGTTTGCTGAGTTCAGAACTGGATATCTTCATATGACCTTTTTTTATTCAGCTGTATTCACTTCTTTTCTCACGAACATATACATAAGAACCACCAGTGAGGACAAAACTATCCAAAAGATACGAAGATATTCAATTTTTACACCATACACTTCATTGCCCTGCCTGTCAGCTATTTCCTCAGGAACGGACACCCCTCTTACAAACAGTACATCTTCGCCAGGTTTTATATAGCCTGCCCTCTGTGCTTCTTCCCTGATAAATTCTCCCTGCCGGTGACGATTGAGTAATTCCTCCAGGTTTTTATTTTCACGCTGGAGGAATTGTATTCCCGACATCAATTCTTTTCTTTCTGATTTAAGACGCATTCTCTCCAGCACTCCACTTTCACTAAAAACAAAGCAGTAAATGCCAAAGAGAATGAAGAGGAGAACAAAAAGGGAAAATTTGCTCTTATGATTTAACAATGTTGTAAAAAACCTCTTCGCCGTTGAATTTACCCGCTACTCCCAGTTCTTCTTCAATTCTCAGAAGCTGGTTATACTTTGCCATCCTGTCTGTTCTGGAAGCTGACCCGGTTTTTATCTGCCCGGTATTGAGAGCTACAACCAGGTCGGCAATTGTGGAATCTTCGGTTTCACCAGAACGGTGTGATACTACAGCAGTATAGCCTGCACGCTTGGCCATTTCGATTGCCTCGATAGTTTCTGTAATAGTACCGATCTGGTTAAGCTTGATAAGAATGGAGTTTGCAATACCCTGTTTGATGCCTCTCTCAAGACGCTGCGTGTTGGTAACGAAAAGATCGTCTCCCACAAGCTGTATTTTATTACCGATCTTATCAGACTGAATTTTCCAGCCGTCCCAGTCATCCTCTGACATACCATCTTCAATGCTGATGATGGGATACTTGTTGATCCACTCCACGTACATGTCCACCAGTTCTTCGGAGGTCTTTTCCGGTTTTGATTCTGCTCCAAGCACATACTTGCCGTTCTTGTAAAACTCGCTGGCAGCGGCATCAATCGCGAGGAAGATATCTTTTCCCGGCTTGTAACCGGCCTTCTCGATAGCCTCGATTATTATTTCAAATGCCTCCGCGTTCGATTTCAAATTTGGCGCGAATCCGCCTTCATCACCCACAGCGGTATTGTAACCTTTACCTGAAAGCACTTTTTTCAGCGAATGGAATGTCTCCACACCCATTCTCAAGGCTTCTTTGAAGGTTGCAGCGCCAACGGGGACAATCATGAATTCCTGGATATCCACGTTATTATCTGCATGCTCGCCACCGTTAAGTATGTTCATCATTGGAACCGGTAGTTCACATGCCCCCACGCCGCCAAGGTACTGGTAAAGGGGCATTCCGAAGGTTTCGGCCACCGCACGGGCACACGCGCCGGAAACACCCAGAATTGCATTTGCCCCCAGCTTCTGTTTGTTGGGTGTTCCGTCGAGATCTATCAGCAACTGGTCTATTTCAATCTGGTTCATCGCGTCCATTTCAAGGAGGCTTCCAGCGATAATTTCATTTACATTCTGAACAGCTGTGAGAACACCTTTACCATTATAACGTTTGCTGTCTCCGTCACGAAGCTCAACTGCCTCGTGTTCACCGGTTGACGCGCCGGAGGGTACTGCAAATCTTCCAACTACACCGGAAGTAAGCTGCACTTCCACCTCAATTGTGGGATTTCCACGGGAATCAAGAATTTCCCTGGCATGTACATCTGTGATAATTGTCATATCGTGCTCCTTAATTCTATATTTAGAAATATATATTTGGTTGGCAAATCATAATAACAGCAAAACCGGGAACACCGGTTAATTTACTATACTAATATACAATCCGCGATTGCAAGTATTATTTCGATAACCACAGAGGCACTGAGATACAGAGAAGTTTATAAATATTTTCACTCTGTGACTTCGAGTCTCCGTGGTTACTATTTTTTTATGGAAAATATATCAAAACACGAATAATTATATTACACTTTAAATTGTTTCCTATATTTTTTGAAATAACAAAGTTATCTTTATCAATATTTCTTTACAAATGGATGTGGTTCTGGTTCTCTTATCTTAGCAGTTCTGAAAGGATTTCCGCAAAGACGCAGAGTTCGCTAAGTTCGCAAAGAAATAATTTAATATTTTGCGCCCTTTGCGATCTTAGCGGCTTTGCGGTGTCTCTTTGTAGATCAGAAATACGTATAATATATGGGCAATATGGAAAAGAAAAGCAAACTACAGGAACGCTACGAGCTTATCAGGAAGGGTGAGCATACTGAGCAGTCAAATAAGAGAAGACGTTCTTCCCGGATTTTTCTTATTGTTGATATAGTACTTATTATTATAATACTGTTGTATATCACCAGGACTGATTCGGAAACGCTGTATAAAAGCACATCACTTAATGTAGGGAATGCAGCGTACCGGTTTTCCCTGTTGCGGGAAGACGTGAAAAGTGACCTGATCGCCACTATCTCGGTTAACGCTCTGCAAAAAACAACCATACGCCAGGGTCCCCCCCTCGGAATTATACAGATATTTCACCAGGACACCCTGTGGTACGAGGGAGACATCGGCGAGGAAGTGCGAACCCTTGTACTTGAGAAAGGGCAGAACAGGGCATTTACCCACCAGGTATCCGGCCGGTACCTGCAGTCGTATGCCCTTAAATATCCATCCGCGGTAATAACTAAAAGTGAAAGATTGTTCTCACCGAAAAAAAGCTTTGTACCCTTAAAAGCAGTATTTTCACTCAACACTGACGAAAAGATTTCATCATCCATTGACTTTACCCTGGAGGTAGAATAGACAATGACAGAGCGACCATCGTGGGATGACTACTTTATGACAATTGCCGAGGACGTGGCAACCCGTGCCACCTGTATTCGCAGAAAAGTCGGGGCTGTACTGGTTAAGGATAAGCGCATCCTCTCCACGGGATACAATGGTGTTCCAACCGGTATTACCCACTGCACACCTGAAACATGCCTGCGTACAATTTACAATGTTCCCTCTGGTGAACGACACGAATTATGCCGTGGACTGCATGCTGAACAAAATGCTATTATCCAGGCAGCGTATCACGGGGTGTCCATAAAGGACGCCATACTTTACGTTACCCATCAGCCATGTTCAATATGCACCAAGATGCTGATTAACAGTGGTATCAGGAAGTTTATATTCAAGCACCCTTACAAGGATACCCTTGCAATGGATATGATGGAAGAAGCGGGAGTGATAACGGTTGTATACCGCAGCGAGGATTCCCTTTCTTAGCCGTTTTTTCCCGGCTTTTCCAGTTCAATTTGTATTACCCGGTGCAACAGGTGCTCAGGCGGCATACCAGCGGGAAGTTTCTTACCATTTATAATGAGATTGGGGGTGGCATTGATTTCCATTGAGAGGGCCTCATGTATCTCATTCTCCAGCAGTTCTATTGTTGACTGTTTTTCCATATCACCTGACACTTCATTCCAGGATAGACCAGCATTTTCACTTGCGGACTGGATTGCCTTCATATCAACCAAACCTTCATGGTTTAACAGTCGGTCTGTTAGTGGTATGTAACCGGCTTTGCCGTATCGGCTGATCACCGCCCTGGCCGCCTCACAGGAATTACCCGGTGCGTTACGGGACATGGAAGGATTGCACCTGCCATCCAGCGGAAAGTGCTTCAGGTACAGCACCACCTGACCGGGGTATTTTTCGGTAAGATTTTCAAGCATAAGTATGGTGCGGTGACATACCCCGCAATTAAAATCGAAAAAAGCAACAATTTCTACCGGCGCGTTTTTAAATCCCGCGTACACGGGAACCCGTGATGTATCAACCTTTACAGTGGGAAAAGAACTATACTCGCTCAGCAGCCTTGCTTCTGCCTGCTGACGCACCAGCATATTGGTAATCTCTTTTTGTGTTTCAAGTGAATCATTGACCGCCACGAGGGCAACAAGCACCAGAAGAAGATTAACGGCAATTATTGACGAACGCCTGAAAGTAGTGATGGCTTTCCATAATGGTATAAAAAGTAAATCCCGTGTTTCTTCCAGCGAGGTAGTTGTTGTCCCGGCGTTATCTTTATTTCCAGTTGTGATCCACCACAATGAAACCAACAATATACTCACATTGATTATCCAGAGGACAGCGCACAGGGTGCAGAAGGTGTTCAGAAGTACCGCAGAGATCACCGCAAGGGGGATGCTCACCAGCACCGACAATAATCCGCCAAGAAACAGTACCGGTTTGAGGTTTTGCGCATAGTCTTCTTCCATTACTTTCATGTAGAAAAGTATAAGAAGCAACGCGGCATACAACAGGGCACCCCAGCCTCCCAGCGGGATTCCCAAAAACTGTGAGTAGACACTTGTATTAACCAGTCCGCAATCTGTACTCTGTCCCATGGTGCACATACTGTATAAAAGAGTTCCGGGCTCCTGTGGGAAATAGTGAATAAACATGAGATAGAGGGACAGTACAAGTCCGGCAAGTGATAGAATGGCTATGGCGAACTTGAATAGTTTTTGGCGTAATACTGGTTTCATCGCTGGTCCTTAAAATTGTACCCTGAGAAGTATGGGCTGGTACTTCAGCGGGTGAATAAATAATGAATACAATGTATCATCATGCGAATATATCTCTTTGCCTGAATAATACCAGCCCGGCTTATCGGGATCATCTGGTTCAAGTTTCGGTGCGGTATATACCACGGTCTTTTCTGCCCCGTCCAGCATGGAGAAGTCATCGAAGCGCACCACCGTGATCTTGCCGTTGAATGTCTGGCAGTAGGTTATCATGTACTTTTTGAAGTATTCATTATACGAAATGGAGCACTCTCCCGCCACGTCGTTCAGGAAGGGGCTGGCCTTTTCTATGTCATTCACCCATTTCCCGTCCGAACGCAGAAAGGTATAGGCCTTGGGATCAGTAATCTTATCATCGGGAACACGGGTTATCTTCACCGGCGAGGTGAGATCTTTTTTCGCGTACTGCCCGATGGTATATACGTACCCGTCTTTGCGCATCACGCATGCACCGAATGCGGGGTAGCTGCCTGGGAACAGGTTTTTTACACGCGTAAAGTCAACCCGGTCGCCTACTTCCCAGCCTTCGGGGATATCCCAGCGGGCTATTCCTATAGATTCTAACGCGAAGCCGAAGGGGTTTCCCTCTTCAGTCACCTTCATTTCCAGGTAATAGACATACATGGTGTTCCTGAGCTTTACCCCGTCAAGGGCCCAGAGTCTCACTTTATAAGGGTTCTCCCCTTTTCTGTACCTGATAAAGGGGACGATCCTGCCCTTCTCGCGGTAATAGGTGAATTCCGGGTTTTGTATGTTTTCTTCGTTCAGTTTTGGGCTGAAGGCCAGGGAATTTGGTATCATCTTTTCACCCATGATGGTGTCGCCGAACGTCCACATGGTATGGGTGCTGGTGAATTCCACCGGGGTTACACCGTCCTGGCCGTCGATGTGGTTGAGGCGTGAAGGGGCGAATACGCCCAGGGGTTCTGCTTTTGGGGAGCAGGATAGGAGGAGTATTGAAATAGATAGAAGTATTAGTATTTTAGATTTTGTTTTCATAAGATCAGTTGCTAATTAAGGACCTGTTATGCAACGGACATTATAATTTGCTGCCTTGCTTTCTGGATTACAATTACCATATTGAAAGTCAACTGCCCAGGCATAATCTGCTGAATCATCTGTTCCACTAGCATTAACATTAAATGAAGTTGATGTCCAGTATTTACCATTATAAGTATTTGGGAAAACGGATTTTTCCACAACAGGGGTGGCAATTTCTGAATAGTCTACTATAGAAAGTAGCTCCCTTACGTTTGGAAGCCGCCAATCATTAATACCTGCAAAATTAAGACTTTCACAGGTTATCAAAGCATTTTCCCACGTTAGTTTAATATGTGTTTGTACACAACTTGAAGTAGCATCCCCTTCACCTGAGTCATTTACACTGCACCTGGTCCATCTTAATTTAGTAGATTCATCAAGAACTGTTCCACTTAAAGAATTAGAACCAATTGTATATTTCGTCCCAGCATAAACCATAACAGACATAATACTAATGCCAATTATTAAAAATAATGAAGTTTTTCTAAATGTGTTTGTTTTAATCATCATTTCTTATACATCTTACATAATGCAATTGTTCAAAACCTGAAAAGTTCGTATATCCATCATCGAAATGAATAGACCATGCATATTCATTTGGTCCCCATCGTGTACCTGTCCAGTATTTTTCTTCAGAAAGACCTGAACAAAAAATCTTCCAGCCTGCAGATGGAAATGCTCCGTCATCGTAACAATCCTGATATTCAGTACCAGGAAAAAATGTTTCATCAATTGCAGGTGTAAGCGGCCCTGTTTTCCCAAAATGTATTATAGAAGTTAGTTCGGGTATGGACGGTAATCTCCAATCATTATAACCGGCATAATCCAAATTTTTACATTTTTCAATAGCCTCATACCACTGTACTTTTTGATGTGTGCCTGAACAATCAGGAGTAGTATCAGCCCCCGCAGATGTCATTGTACATTTAAGCCACATGAGACCTGTTACGTTGTCTGTAATTGTACCGTTTGTGTTATCCGTATAAGACAATGCATTAGGTGTATCTACATAATCATGATCTTCACCATAAGTTGCTGTAAAGCTGGTTGTTTGATCAGAATCAGGGATCTGGAAGTATACACTCAGCATCTCTGTATAATTTTTTTCCCTCTCCATTGTTTCATAGAAATCATCATTAACACATGAAACAATAAATATTATCAGAAAAATGATGCTATATTTATATAATATCCGCAAAGACATATTTCCTTTTAACAATAATATTATTATAGATACATTTTAACTAAACATCATGCAGTCCAGTAAGATTTTTTTGTAAAGCACAATTTTTACCAATTACTTATTTCATGAGTGAACTTTGTCAAGGGGGTTTTCCCCGGCAAAAACCCCCTTGACAATCCCCCGTGCCGCCGCTCAAACGCCGCGGGGCTGTCGGCTGAAACTCCTCAGAACCTGCTTCGCAGGATTCCTCGTCAAACAAGTCAGCCACAGAGGTGTCCGCCTCCGGCGGACGGTTTTGGGGGCTTTTTGATAGTCAATACCTTTGGTTACCTGTGTTGCCTACATAACGTTATCATGCCCACAACCCTTGCCCCTCACCCCTGAGATGGGAAATTCGTCAATATATATCGGTTTCTTAATGTTTTCATCAAGTGCGCATTACATGGATGTAATGCGCTTCGGCGAGGATAGGAAGGACTCCGTCCGCAGCAAGGAAAAAGCTTCATGACACAATAAGTTGTAAGAAACCGATATATATTGGCGAATTTCCCCAACTCAACCCCAAACTTCAACAACTTTCCCCTCACTCCCGGAAAAAAACCGCAGGTTCTCAGGATAGAAGTACATCTCAAGCTTCACTGCCTTCCCGCCAGCACGGGTTCAGAGCCCTCGAAATGCTACCGGGAGATATGCCCGTTTCATGGAAATGCGTTTTATTGTAATATAATGCCAGGTTATTCATATCAATGGGAACGGCGTACAGGCTGTTTTTCCAGGTACAAAGCTTCCCGGTATTTGTTGATACGGTCTGACGGTTTACACTGTCGCTGGTTTTCATGAGAGCGGATACGTCCACCAGCGCGCCTTTACGTACCAGTTGACCGGTTGCCTGCGGACCCCACCACATGACGATGATGCCCCCATATCGACCAGGGACAGGGCAGCAACAGTACACATGTAAAAAAACTGGAACATTTTATCATAATAGTTGTCTGATACATTAAATGCTTGTGGTATGCCGCTTGTTCTGTCATATACAGGCTACCAGCAGTTTTACGGCGAATCAAGGAGTTTATTGCGGTATACTATAATCGTTGTTGCCAATATGAGATGGAAATTATATCTTGAACATGAATGTTTTCCAGTCGATATACTATTGAGGAGAAAACCACCGACAGTTATGAAAAACAAGTCAATTATAAAGGGTGTCATCACCATACTTATATATATGCTGTGTGCCATACCGGTTTACCCGGCAGATAACGCGGAGAAAGAATCCACCTTCGAGAAGGCGCAGAAGTATTATTTTCAGCGAAAATTCGAGATGGCCGAACTGCTGTTGCAACAGGCGCTGAAAGAAAACCCCGAAAATGAAAAAGCATACAGTTATCTTGGTGACATATTTCTAAATAAAAAGCGCTATGACGGGGCGTTGAATCTATACCAGCGTGCCCTGGATATGAACCCTGAAAACGGGGAAAACCTTTTTCGTGTTGGACAGATTTACTATTACAAGAAAGAGGGCCAGAAAGCGGTTGAATATTTCAAAAGAGCATTCGCGGCTGACCCTTCATTGAAGTACTCCTATTATCACGTGGGTCTTGCCAGCCTGATGCTGCTTCGTGACAAGCAGAAGACCATTAATGCCTGGGAACAGTTTCTCAGCATCGCCCCTGAAGACCCCCAATATGAAAAGATCAGGCGTGTTATTGAGCTTCTGAAAGATCCAAACTTCAAGATTCCTCCTCCTGGCAGTGACATCTCTATCGAGGAAGCACTGCATCTTGGCGGTGCAACCCTTTCACAGCAGGATCGAAAAACCGAAGACAGAAAAGCCGGACATGAGAAAAAGAAAACCAAACAAAAATTTGAAGAAATATACAGGGACGACGACCTGTAATCAGAAACACGGAGGACTTGCATGGTATATTATGACAGGTATAAAAACGTAAAACGGGCCGGTATTGGATTACTTGCCCTGCTGCTTCTCACAGGGGGATATTTTCTTTTCTTCGGCAATAAGGGAGTTGACTTCGACGAGATAAAAGACCTTCGCATGGAACAGATCGAACTCTATCAGAAACTTTTGGAGACTGATCCTTATAACACTGACACCCTCGTAAAGCTTGGAAATCTCTACAAGGATATCGGGAATATCGACAGGGCTATCGATTATTACAAGCGGGCATTGGAAATTGACCCCAACAATTATGCAGCCCTGAACGAACTGGGGCATGCCTACGCCCTGAAGGGTGATTACGAAAATGCCATAAAGACGCTTCAGCTTGCCAAGAAAGCCTTTCCCAGGTATCCCCAGGCATATAACAAGCTTGGAAACGTGTTCGACAAGAAAGAAGAAATCGATCGCGCATTGAAGGAATACAGGAAGGCCATAGAAGTGGCCCCCGATAACCAGGAAAGCTACTGGAATATCGCCCGCCAGCGGCTGAGAAAAGGTGACACCGACGGTGCTGTTGATATTATAAAAAAAGGAATTCGAAAGAGTCCCGGTGATGCCGAAGGGTATTATTATCTTGGTGAAGTGTACCGTCAGGTAAAACGGTATGACGACGCGAAGAAACAGTATAACAGGGCCATTGACATTGATCCCCGTAAATCGAAATACTACCGGGGAAAAGGTGAGGCCAATCTCAGGCTTGGCCAGACCGGTGAAGCCATTGACTCATTCGAACGGGCCCTTTCTGTTAATGCAGCCGACGCCAAAGCGGCCGAACGTCTTGGCGACATATACGCACGTGACGGTGAATACGGGAACGCGGTGAAGTATTACCGTAAGGCCCTGAGCTATAACAGCCGTGATAAGAATCTCAGGGGTAAGTATGCCGATGCCCTGGCAAGACTTAGGCAACAGCAGGATAACGCCCGGCGAATTGCAGAAAGAGAATCATCAAGGGGCAATGGGAATGGCACCGCCATTGACGGTACAGACGGCAGGGGGCCATCAACTGGCATTACACGGGATACAGGTGATATGGACACCCAGCCATCCGGCATGAGCACTCCCAAAACTGACATCAAGCCCGACGCGAAGAAATGGCGTGAACTTGGTGACCGGTACCGGCGCGAGAAGAAGTACGACAAGGCTGTACAGGCCTATAACAAGGCAACACAGGCTGACAATGATGATGATCATTCACACTACTGGAAAGGACGCATATACGCCCATAACCAGATGATGGACAAGGCAAAAGATGCCTACCAGAAGGCCGTGCTGGCCAACCCAAAAAGCTATGACTCACATTACAGGCTGGGTGTAATTTACTACCTTGAGAAAAAATACGGCGCCGCCATCAACGAATTCAACAAGGCCATACAGGAGCAGCCCGATTTTCCTAAAGCATACTTCAACAGGGGTATGGCTAACTTTAGATTGAATAATAAAAGCCAGGCGATAAAAGACCTGAAAAAGTCCATCCAACAGGACCCAGGCCTTGAACGTGCCTATTTCAATCTTGGGGACGTGTACCTGAAAAGCAAAAATTACAAGCAGGCACTGAACTACTTTTCCAGGGACAGGGAACTACGCCCGAACAATCCTGATACTCTTTTCAAGCTTGCTGAAACGTATCACGAGATGAAATCCTACAGTAATGCCATACAGTTTTATAACAACACACTTCAGGCTGACCCGTCATACTTCCAGGCCAGGTTTAACCTGGGGCTTATTTACGCAAAAAAAGGACAGAACCGTGAAGCCATCGCCCAGTACGAGAAGGCCCTTGATATAAAGGACAACGATTACCAGACACTCTACGAGATGGGCAAAGCATACGAAAGTCTTGGCGATGACGACAACGCCATCAAGTATTATTCGAAGGCAATCGAACGCAATCCCGCCTACACCAAGGCCTATGTAAACCTTGGCAATCTTTATAAAAAGAACAAGCTCACCGACAAGGCGATTGAACAGTTCAAGCATGCCACCAAAAACAATCCGAATTCTTACGAGGCCCACTATAACCTTGGTAACGCCTATCTTGAGGCGAAAATGTACGATAGTGCCATTGAAGAATATAACACGGCCACGAACCTGGGGCCTATGAACGCCGACGCGTATTTTTACCTTGGTGTTGCCAACAGGGAAAAGGGTAATTACCAGGAAGCGGTTTCATCCTTTGAAAAAGCAGTGCAGCTCAACAAGAGTATGATTGACGCCCATGAAGAGCTTGGCATGATCTATTACAGGAAACTTGACAATAATGAAAAGGCTGTGTACCATTTCGAGAAACTTTTGTCATTGCGGCCAAATCATCCAAGGGCTGATAAGATACAGGATATAATAAATCTTTTAAAAAGCAAGTAGGCACACACTTATCTTTACGAGGTTATCGACTTGAAAGTTGTAAAAATATTTCTATCACTTATGTTCACCGCGATCATCCTGGTATCCTGCGGGCCAAGTCCCCGGCACCTGCGTTCTCTTAACAACGATTATTTCAGGACGGGATTTCTGAGTGATGACCTTTACCAGGTTATTGTTACCGGGAATCCCGACCCGAACGTGAAAGGGCTTGTGGCAAGAAGAGAAAGCTCGAGGCTTAACGCTTTATCCGGTATTGACAACAGTATTGTAAGCAAGCTGTATTATGAATGGAAATCCATGCACGGTAAGGCACTGGAAGGGATACCCGAGGTGAAATTCAGAAATTACATACGTTCACAGCTATCAAGTTTCATTGACAAGGGCTGCATTGTAGAAAAATATTACAACCAGGACCATAGCATCTCAATAGTATACAGGATTCATTCGTTGAACCTCCGTAATACTATTGCGTCTTTGAATATTCCCGATGAGCTTATCTTAGATGGAGAGAAAACCAATGAGACATCTACTTAAAACATTGCCGGTTGCAATCTGCCTGTTCACGATTTTCACTATTTCATGTTCGAAAGAGATACAAAAGAAAGGCCTGCAGGCAGATAAACCAGATGACCTGGATCTCATGGTTCTTGAATACCAGAAAGAGGGATTTATAACTCCTGACAGGTACCGGGTAATAATTGTTGTACCCGCGGAAAATGATAATGAACCATCCAGTATCAAAGAACTTGCACAGCAACGGGCTGTTCTTTCTTTGAGAAAATACCTGATGTCACAGGATATCCCGGTAAACCATAATGCACAGGCATACATTCTGAACGTAGTTCAAAACCATGGTACTTTAAAGAAACATGAAACATCGTGTTCTACAAGGTATTGTTTTTTCTTTGACATCAGCAAAAACAATCTCAAGCATTCACTTGATACCATCGGTCAACGTCGATAACCAGATTCATTGTTCGCTATACAGGTAATAAGAAAGATTTTTAAGAATGAAAATATTCAGGTTCTTTTTATTTTCATCGTAAATACTGCTGAACATAACCCCAATACCATATCCTTCTGCACTTTTATCAACCCGAACCACCATGGCAAGTGCCTCCACGCTTGAAAGTTCAGAATCGATGGCAGAAAGATCAATAACCAGGCGTATAATTGAGGAGATTTCAAAAGGCTGTGCGGAGATAAAATACAGCCCTCCCCTGCTTATATTAACTATTGTACCTACGAAATCTATGGCCGGTGTCTCTTCACTTGAAGATTCGATGAGGGTCTCTACAACACGAATAGGAACCTCCACGTCAAGACGATAATGCTTACGAAGATCACCTCTGCTATCTGTTTGGAATCGTTCTAATATCCATCCATCAAAGTTATTTTCAAACCAGTCTGAAACCGCATCGTCAAAATCAATATCTTTATTGTTTTTCTTTAATTGATCGTAATGGATGGATATGGCATCTTTTATCTCGGATGATAATTTTTCATATCGAATATATTCTCGCATAATTACACTCCCATTGAGGATAAACAGAGTCTAATCTACCCTGTATAAAATTGCAATGATTTTCCACTCTTTCCAGATTCCCGTGTATGAAAAACTGTTATTCAGAATAACAATACATGAAATTGTATTTACTTTATTGTTTAACCGCAGATAAACGCAAATGAACACAGATTATAGTATTGATTATCAATTATTCATGATAAACCGCGTTTATCTGCGTTTATCGAGCGAAGCGGGCGGTTTCATTTTTTTATTCATAATTACAATATTGTTCTTTCCAAATTTTTTCAGGGCTGGTACCATTAATTTCCAATTTTCATTAGTTTATTTTTCAATAAACCGGTAAAGATACGCGATATTAGTACTATGATACACATACAAAAACAATACAATCCATTGCAGATAATTCTCCTTTTATGCATAACCTGCATTGTTTCATCTTTACTGCTTCACGAAATCATTTTTGCCGGCAATTCATACCAACTTGCTGAGCAACCTGTTGAGATCAATAAAATCCTGAAAAATGAAAAAGAAACCACCAGGCTGAAGAAGCTTATAGAAGAAATTAAATATATTGATGAAACATATTCCCAACTGTATCAAAAACTTAAAAATGACAGGAAGATTGTAGTTTTCTTTGATCCAGCCCACGGAAAGCTTCCTGATGGAAAGTGGCAGGGAGAGGTAACCGGAAGAAGCAGTTCAACCGGTACCACAGAGGAATATTATTCAATACAGATAGCCAGGAAACTTTACAATCTCTTAAAGAAAAACCGCTATATTGAAATAGCATCTACCGATGATTTCATAGCATGCATGGAAGGCACACAGGACTATTACGACAATATCCCTTTTACCCGAACAGTAGAGATGGCTTACAAGGCGGGGGCTTTCATTGTAATCAGTGAACATCTTAACAACACTTCTATTATCCATAAAGCAGGGGGGATAGCAAACATTCCCGGAATTCACGTAACCTACAACAACTGCGGTGAGAGATATCTCAGTCATATAAAACATTGCTACAAGGGTTTTCTCACTCTTTACAATAAAATTGACGCAAGCGGTTTTTCACACACATACGCGAAGAAACTGAAAGAGTCACTGGTAAAAAGCGGACTCACCCCCAATAACTGGGATCATGGCACAGTGGCGGATGACCGTTTCACTTATTTCATCGAATACCCGGTATCGGTTATTTTCGAATCAGGTTTTATTTCGTATCCTCCTGAAGAAAGGAAACTCAATGATCCTGATCATCAGCAACTTTTGGCTAACGCCCAGTATAATACATTGATGGAGTCCATCCGGAAAATCTTTGGTGTTGACATATCCGGTTTCTGGTTAAAACGCTGTGAATCCAGCATTCAAACCAGGCTTACCATGCTCAAGATGGGCCGTATGGCATGTTACTACCTGAAAAATGACTCCCCCGGAAAAGCAGAATCCATTATACAAAGCATTCTGAAAAAGTACAAAGATCCTTCTCTGAAGCCTGTAATATCCAACTACAGGCAGATTCTTGCTGTAATACAGAAAACAGAAAAATACAGGAAAAAAGCGAGTTACTACATCAAGAAGAAGAAAATTTCTCATGCCAGAAAATATCTGCGCAAGGGAATTTCCATAACTTCGGGCAGCCCGTTGTTTACAAAGCTTAACACCCTCTGTGTTAAGGAATATTCCGCTATAAAACCCCCTACTCGAAAACATCGCAGGGCAACCAGGCCATCAGGGCCCATAAAAACCAGCTGGAACACTCCTGTGCTTTTTGTAGTTGAAAGCGGACAATCCATTGATTCTGCCATCAGAAATGCGTTCGACCCAGATGAGAAAACCTTTAAAAAATTAAAAAAACATTTCAACCGGGCATACAGGCACAAATGGGTAAAGTTGAAAAAATATTCGAAAAAGAAGAAGAAATATATTTATTACTGGAAAAAAAGAAGCTATAAAATTAATTTCACCGAAGGTATTTATATCGTTCGCCTTGGTAAAAATCAAACTGTAAAAAAGGTAAAAAAAGTATCACGTGTAAAACTGGATCCATGGAGATACCAGAATCACCAGTACTTAAAAAACTCGTGTTGTGCAACATACACCAGGTCAAAAGGACTTTAAAGGCAGCAGCTGGTTTGGAAAACCGTATTATTTCTTCGGAGATTATCTCTGGAATAAGTATAAGACCCGTGTATTAAAGCTTCCAATCAATGTCAACCTTGGATGTCCCAACAGGGATGGAACTACCGGTGATGAAGGATGTATATTCTGCCCGGAAGACGGTTCTGCCGCACCTATAAGCAATGATGCCGATTCTATTGTAAAACAGATGCAGTTATCACGTAACTCGTTTGCCAGGTCTCCCCGTGATACCAGGTATATTGCCTATTTCCAGGCATTTACCAACACCTACGCCCCGGTTGAACACCTGAAAACCATATACGATATGGCCATTGCCCCAGATGATATAATCGGTCTCATGATCGGCACACGCCCCGATTGCCTGCCCGATGAAGTTCTTGATCTTATCGCCACCTACCATAAAGACATGTTTGAACTGTGGCTCGAAATAGGAATGCAGACAATACACGACAGGAGCCTGAACTACCTGTTACGCGGGCACAGCCACGCCCAGACCAGGTATGCTATAGTGGGGGCGGCAAAACGGAATATTCCCGTATGCGTTCATATAATTCTCGGGATTCCGGGTGAAAGCTGGAAAGACATGATGGACACGGCGGAAGAAATTTCATCATTACCGGTAAGTGGAGTAAAACTGCATCATCTTCATGCTATCAGAAATACTCGCCTTGGTGATCACTACATCCAGGATCAGTTTATTCCTGTAACCTTTCACCGATATGTCTCCTACGTGTGTGACTTTATCGAACGGCTTCGACCGGATATTATCATACATCGATTATCAGGAGACAGGGACCCCGCAAGCCTGCTGGCCCCATCCTGGAGCCTTCACAAGGGGACGGTAATCAAGGCAATTCAAGACGAGTTTCACCGTCGCCAGACCTTCCAGGGATTTCTGTACCGGGACTGAAAGGTATACCTGTGAACCAAAAGATTACCTGAAAACTCATAATTGACTCACGCGGAGGCGCGGGGAACGCGGAGAGTTGACATTTCACCAGGAGAAATCCCCGGCGCGCTGCGCCGCCCCCTTTGCTAAAGGGGGCTTCCCAGGAGTCAAACTTTAACCTTAGCCCCCCTTCAGTGAAGGGGGGTTGGGGGGATTTTCTTAAGTCTCATGCTGCATCATCAGTTCCATTGTGACATCTTTTCACAAGAGAAATTGTGCATTGATGAAGTATCTGAAGTTGTATGGTTTGCGCTATTCACTAATCATCCGCGTTTATCGAGCGAAGCGGGCGGTTCCACATTTTTTTACTGTAAAAAACTATATAGATTGAATTTATATAGTACTCTGAAGAAAGAATATGAAATAAACAACTCTCCGCGTTCCCCGCGCCTCCGCGTGAGGTTCAATGATAAAAAACAGGAGGGGCCCGTAAGCCGAATTCTGTTTAAGCAGCCATCAATCTTGCAGACATGTTACCATGCCTATCTTCGCGACCTACCCGCAACCTCGGACGGGCCGTCCTAAACGGTTACCTACTTGGTCTTGCACCGGATGGGGTTTACCATGCCGCCTGCCTTACGGCAAAACGCGGTGAGCCCTTACCTCACCATTTCACCCTTACCTCCTGCCTGTTGCCAGGCCAGAGGCGGTATTTTTTCTGTTGCACTTTCCATCGCCTCACGGCGCCCGGGCGTTACCCGGCATCCTGCCCTCTGGTGTTCGGACTTTCCTCACCGGCTGTTAAAGCCAGCGCGGCTGCCTGTGCCCCTCCTGCTTATAATATACTGATAAATGCTGTTTTCGTATATCTTCTATTTTTGGAGTATATATTCGGATAACGAATTTGATCCATATTTCCTGGTGTTCACCAGTGCCAGGTCTCCTGCCTTTTCTGGTACAATGCTTTTTCCGAAATGCTGGACAACAACAATACCGTCTTGTTTCAGTATACGGGCTTCACTGATCTCACGTAAGATCATTTTATATCTCACCGACTTTTCCCGTACCTTTTCATAAGGGGGGTCGCAGAATATATTATCAAATTCATATTCCTGTCCCGAAACATACCGGATGCAGCGTCCGGCAGGCATGGATAATACCCTTGCTATACTATCGCATTCCCATTCTTCAAGCAAATTTTTAATAAATGAGTACCTCTTTTTATTTAACTCGTTAAATAAAACAAAAGAAGCCCCCCTGCTTACCGCCTCGATACCTACCTGCCCCGAACAGGCGTACAGATCAAGAAATGATTTACCCGTAAGATCTTCACCAAGTATGGAGAACAGGGCTCCCTTAAGTTTTTGCGGCGTGATATCAGCATTATTGAATTTCCTGTTAGAAAAAGGAATAGTTCTTCCCTTGTATGTTCCGGCAATAACGTTCACAATTTATACCGCTTTTAACGCCTCGTTCAGCTCTTTTAAAAAAGCTTTGATATCAAGACCATTGTTAACTGCCACCTGTTTTACCGTGTCCTGCTCAAGTCCCCTGCAGGCCAGGCAATCAAGGTTATGTTTTTTGAAAACAGCGGCAACACTGCTGTTACCGGATATTATTTCCTTAATTTTTGTATTCTCATTGATTTTCATTAATTACCCCAATACAGTTAAGATCTTACCACAGGGCACAGGGTTTTTAAAGAATTACCGCAAAGGCGCTAAGTACGCAGAGAAACGCAAAGAGGGAATAATTATTTATTTAAAATATATTATCCTTTTCTTTTTCTTTGCGCCCTTCGCGATCTTTGCGACTTTGTGGTAATTCTTTAAAACTCGGTGCTTAAATACACTTTTTTATGGAATTTATGTATTTATACAAGTATTATATATAAATAAGTGAAAAAATTAGTACTTCTGTACCCTGTTTCTGAAAAGATACAAAATTTTCATTTATAAAATAATAAAAGTTGTTGCATTTATATCGATCAATCTCTGATAATGACAACTGATTTTGAAGTAATGGAGAAATTCATGGCTAAGTGTGAAGTTTGTGGAAAATCAGTTCAGTTTGGCAATAACGTGAGCCATTCAAATAAGAAAACAAAACGTATGTGGCGTCCAAACGTTAAACGTATACGTGTTATGGAAGGCAGCAGTATTTCACGAAAATACGTATGTACACGTTGTATCAGATCAGGAAAGGTTGCCAAGGCAGTATAAGGCAACCGTAAACCCGGTAGGAACTGCCGGGAATACATAGATGTAATAAAAGCAGGCAAGGGAAACCTTGCCTTATTTTGTTGTCACACCAGGTATCCCGCCAGAAGAAACACCATCAGAAGCACCACAAAGAAACCTGCAATACCGATAAAAAACAACGGCAGCAGTGTCAATACCAGTGCCCTGAAAAAATCCATCTTATGCAGTTCAGAAATACACTTCACCGCTATAAACAATGACCACAGCCCCAGGATAAATGAGAACAGCGAATTAAAGAATAACGGGGCAAAATTAAATGTCTTAAATATATATACTGAAGGCAAAAGAAGTATCTGCGGAAACAGTGATATTGACAGGATTGATACCAGCTTCTTTACCGAACCCTCATAACCGGAATATTGAAACAGCATGTCCAGTAAACCAGCATACAGCAGGATACATATTAAAGTGATGAATATTTTCAATATCCAGCCATAGCTGATGCTGTAATAGAAAAAGCTTGTTTGCGGCACAAGGAGAGCGCTGGTGATGATCTGAATTATCGTGACCAGCACTACCGAGAATAACCCAATAAACAGGTGACGCCAGTTTTCTACCTGGAGAACGTGTGTCAACCTTCCCGGTTCAACAAATACGTAGAGAAAATAGTCAACCCATTGTAACGATCGCAGGTACTGTATCATGGCTTGTAACTGTATTCAATTATCGAATTATTTACGGTGTCAGCAGGAAACAACCCCCCTGCCCTCATAAAGCCCCCGTACATTGCCTCCATTGTCATCAGTAACTCTTCAAATGGAGAAGATGTTTTTTCATATACTGCCGCGTCATCCGGCAATTCGGCAAGCTCTTTTGCCTTGGACAGAGAATCATGAAAAGTGCCCACCTGGTCTACCAGCTTGTATTCAACAGCTGTTGCACCGGTAAAGACCCTTCCATCAGCGTACTGTTTGAAATCAGAAATCGGTATATTTCTTCCAAGTGATACATCTTTTAGAAATTTTTCATAACTTGTATCAATTAGCTCCTGTATAAGTTCACGCTCTTCAGAACTGATCTGCCGGTATGACGATAGAATGTCCTTGTACCTTCCGCTTTTTATTACATTCATCTTTATTCCAAGCTTGTCAAAAAGTCCGCGAAGATCGGGACTCATAATGATAACACCGATTGAGCCTGTTATGGTGCCGTAATTGGCAAACACATAATCACATGCCGAGGCAATATAATATCCCCCTGAAGCGGCTATATCACCCATTGATGCCACAACCGTTATGTTCTTTTTGCGGATTTCCATGATCTTGTTAAATATCTCCTGCGTGGCAGCTACCGTACCTCCGGGAGAGTTTATTCGTATAACAATCGCACGTATTCGGCTGTCTTTTGCAAGCTGCGAAAGCCTTTCAACGATGGCATCTGCACCTGAATTGATTCCCAGCATGCCGGTTCGCTGGCTGGCCATCTCGATCCGGCCGTATATTCGAACCACCCCCACACCGGGGCCGTATTGTGGTGCTTCAAGGGTAAAATGTTTCTTTTCTTTCTGCTGCATGGTCATGCTGATATCTACAATTGCAAGTATTGCTGATAGCACAACCAGCGAAAGAAGGGCAATAAGTATTTTTCGGTTTCTATCCATGTGTATATTCCATTTCAATTTAATAATAACATCATGTCATGTATACATTATAAACGCCCACTAAATCAACCGTTTTTATGAAAAACATTTGCAAAAATGAAAACCCTGTTGTTATTACGTGTATACAGCACATCAAAAATGGGCGGTGTGTATGAAAAAAATTCTGCTATTGTTATTATCATTCCTTTTCATAATTATCATTATTATGGGAGTCTACGCATACTCTCAATACGACAGGCCGGGTGTACGGTACATATTAAATATGTCCGGCTACATGGAACCTTCAAATTTCGTTAAAAGTGAAGTAACACTGGAAGTGGATGAAATCGAAATTCCCATAATGAAATATACGCGGCCACAGAATCCCGCTGATACCTGGTTTATACTGATTCATGGATTTGCTCCCTCAGCCCACAAGCATCCAAGGATAAACCAGATGGCGGCATCAATTTGTGATGCCACTGGCATGTCGGTGCTGATACCCCGCATACCGGCATTCTTCCAGGAAAATAAAGATGTGCAACCAATAATACAAAATATACGAAGTGTATATTCGGCACTTACAGATAAGTTTTCCGGGCAGTACCGGGCTTTCGGCGCCTGTCTTGGAGGAACATTTCTATTGATGGCCCTGCAGGATGTGCCGGTGGACATATACCCGGAAAAGATATTACTGTTCGGGCCTATGAATGACGGGAAATGGCTGCAGAAGACAATGAACCAGAATAACCAGCAGCTTGATTTTATCGTCAAGCTGGCAATTACATCCAACCAGGATGCGTTTTCTTCCGCGGAAAAAAAACTGATCCATAAAGCCATGATGTCATCATCGCCGGGAAGGACAGACAGGACGAGGATGAAACAGATACTTGGCACGTCATTGTACAATGATATTTCCATACTCAATATTGATGATTCATTTTTCAGTGATTTCCGGGAATCTATCCCACCGGGAAGCATTAACCAGGAAGCGCGGTGCAGGTATTTCATTCTGCATTCGCAGAATGATGACATCATCCCCTTTTCTGAAGGCAGATCATTGTTTCAATACATGAAAGAACAGGGTAACGACGTTCGGTTTTACGGAACAGAGATGACCGGACATACCGGCAACAGGGTAACAGTAACGGGTTTATACCATGAAATGAAATATCTCGCGAGCTTTTTCGACAGCCTGTTTGAGGGAGATGTGATATCGCGGGCACAATAACATCATGTGCCCGCGATATCACTGCAGGAATACCTTACCATCTCATGATCACTTCCACAAAACCGCTCGGTACCATGCCTTCGTAGCTGTATGAAGGATTTAATTCTGATTCGAAGTCGCTATCTTTTTCTACAGTCTGTGCAACAAGGTATTGGAACTGGCCAGCAATGGTAATCTCTATTGGTGATACCATTGGTCCCTTTTTTGGAACTACAAAGGTGAGTCCCAGGGACCCAACATGGGTTTCGTTATCCAGAAAATTAAACACAGTGTTATTGGCATCATCTTCAAGGAATGACATCCTGTAAAAATAACCGGCATTTACCGACATCCATGAAAACACCTGGTAAGAAATACCGAGTTTTGGAACAATAATATCTCTATATTCAGGAAGTTCTATATCCGGGTCATTGTCATTGTTATAAGTTTCAATCCATTTTTTCTTTGCTGTTGATACATCATATAATGACCACATCTGATATTCAACATCCAGCGATATTGTAAGATCTGGAAGCACTGGTAAAAATGTGTACGCAAACCCCAATGAAAAGATATGTGGAGTATAATAATCATATATAGAAAGAGCCATATCCAATGTTACACCTGCTGCGAGCAATGTTGCTTCTGTTTTAAATGGATCAATTTCCATATGAATTTCACCCCTGTAACTTGCACCTACTTCAAGTCCCTGAAGTGCCGACCAGATTTTTCCTGGACTTAAATATAACCCCAGCACTGGAGCTGATTCAGGTTTTAAGTCCATCATTACCTGTTGTTCAGGATATTGTTCTTCAGGTCCTACTTCGACTTTATCCAGTACCACCTCGCCTTCGCCACCAGTCCATACATTGGCACCTAATCCGATACCAAACATATCATCAAGAAAACCGAAGCCCATGCCGGCCAGGATCACCGTTCTCTGGGCTTCCCTGCCGTAACGAAGGTAATTATGGCTACGTAGATCAATATCGTTCACCTTAACCAGTGTGCCGTCCTGCATAAGGCCAATCCCCAGGCCGAACCTGGATGATGAGATAAAATCCGGCATGATGATGAAATGGTTAAGATCAAGAACCAGACCCAGGGTTATTGTACCGAATTCCAGGTTCTGGTCGCCGGTTACGTCCTCCCTCGGGATGTTAATCTTCATCATGGGATAGGTATACATGTATGATATTCCAAGCTGATCATTGTACTGCATCAGTGCGGAAGGCCCCGACGCGGGAACATCTGAAACATTGTCGTTTCCATCTGATTTTCTTTTGAGGGAAAGCTTGCTTCCACGGGGGCTAACCACCGATTTCGAATCGGAATTGCCTGCAAGGTTGGTGCCGGTAAAACCCCTCGTTTTGCCAAGGCCTGCCATGTTGTAATATACGGATGACCAGTCATGGGCAACCGCTGTCATGGCATTTCCCCGGGACACCCCGGCTGCAGAGAATCCGTATGTATCAGCGAAGTTGGCGAATGCCTGCCGGTCTGTGCCGTATGTTAAACAGAATACTGCAAATAATATAATAAATAACCTGTAAAGCCTGTGCATCTAAACCTCCTGCCACGTGCTGCTTTTTTGGTGTTCCCTGGCGCTATCACCGGCACAATCTCTCCTGGACGAAATCAGGATACACTAGTGCCTTAAAGTGTCAACCGTTATTAATCTGACTCGACGGTTTTTATTTTGATATTTTCACACAGGTCTCCTGTCCCGTGATACATTCCTCTACGCGAATTTTCAGTTACTTGCTTAGTATTTCTCCCAATGCCGTATACGGATCTATGTTATAGCTGTCGTATTTTGCAGTGGGTGCCACTTCGGGCATGTACACCGTTTCTTCGAATAGTGATGCACTTGCTGCCGTAAGACCATTCTGCTGTATAATCATATCCACAAAAGAGATCAGCAGTTCATTAAGATCGCACCACAACGCCGAATCTGGCAGACATACCAGCTCATTTCCAAGGAAGGCGTGAAGCTGGGTATACACATCCTCAGCGGGATACCGGGAATCCAGGTTTGCAAGCAGGTATTCAATAAAACCATCTTTCATAAGCATACTGTTGGCGAAGAATATCAGGTTTTGATGATGCCCCTGGTAAGCATCAAGTATGTCCGGAAGATGCACGGTCAGGATATTTTTCAAATCCTGGGGATAGACCCACTTCCCCTGGGCATCATCATACTCGGTAAAAACCGACCCCAGTGTGTGCCGTACCCCTTTCAGCTGTGCGTCGGTTGCGTTAAAACTGCTCAATGTTGACTCAAGAACATTTACAAGGTTATCGGTTATGCAATACTCTCCGCTGGTGGAGCCCTTTTTGCTGAGCAGTTCGCCAATACCTTCCGTTAACTTGTAATAATTATCCCAGTTATACCCCTCTATATAGTCAGGATGGCTCTCTTCACGGTGGTCAACGAAAACAGCAAGCCCCTTGCCAAGGGGGTCTGATCCGATCAGCTCATCAAGTAAGCTGTCCAGGTTCACGTCAACTTCACGCGTGGTAAACATCCCGTCAGGGTAGAGCAAGTTGAAGTAATTCCTTTCAGTGGCAACACCTCTTGAACTTTTGATGGAGGTAAAAACCTGCTCAAGACCGTAAAAAACTTTTCGCCTTGCACCCCACTGTGTGTAATCACTGCTGGTCTTATTCACATCGGAGTATATACCCGTTGAATCACCAGTGGTCTGAAGGAAGGACATCAGCTTTGAAACCATTTCTGTTTTTGCAAGGGCCGGGATGAGTCCATCGGCCAGTGCAGTATCACTGCCTTCACTCTCGGTAAGCACCTGTACCACGCTTCGCAGATCAGACCGTGGGCCATAATCAACACCACCATTTATTATCGATGGGGTAAGGAAGGCATAATTACCTTCTCCTGCCCTGTTATTAACTTCAGGTACCCACCAACCTTCAGGCGCACCGGAATATGGTGTCTTGTAATATTTGAATTGAGGACTTGCCAGCATGGCAATAAGATCTCGTACATTTTTTAATGGATATTTATGCTTATCCATTTCGGCAAAGTTATACCAGTGGTCATTGGGATCGTCTGGTGCCTTGTAATATGACTTCTGATGAAGATCACCGGCCAGCGCAACAACTACCGGTAACAGTTTTATCCTGTTGTACCATGTATCTGAACTGGGGTTACCAATTTCAGGTGAATTTGATTCAACCAGTTCAGGCTGGAGAAATCCCATACGCGCGATCGGCGCCAGGTTATCACCTATGGCCTCAGGCAGTACTTTACCTGTTCCAAGGATGGTATTCCATATGGTATTGATATCTACGTAATCACCATCTGTTCCCACAATTGGAATGTTTTTATACGAGGAATCTTCTTTTACGATAGCCCACAACCTGCCGTCAGCAGGCTCATGAGAATCGCCATAATTGGCCCCATTCGGCTGCGCGTGCCCAAGGGCAATACCCTCGTCCCCTTTCTTCACCCATGTTCCCACGGAACCTGTTTTTCTCGCGTTTGCGATTCCAGCCATACCATTTGCTTCGATTATAGTAAATACAGGTGAGTCAATATTCAGGTGAACATTTATGCACCATGCAGCCGTTGCCTTTATATGCACGAATGAACGCATAGGCATAACAAATACGAACTTTTTCTCAAGCATGAGCCACTGGAAATTGCGGTATAGTGCTTCCTCCTGGCTGGCACATTCTCTAACCGGGTCACCTTCACTGATTTTCTCCCAGAACCGAAGAGCCCCTGCCTGGGTCGTAGAAGCATCAATATCATCACCATTCTGGTTTCTACCTGTTGTACCTTGAAGTGAATGCATCTTGTACTTATTCATACCCGTAGTTCCGCATACACTTGCAGGTGAATAATAACCGGTCCAGCCGCCGGGTGCATTATTTTCATCATCATAGTAATTTATATAATCTGATTTTATCAGGTAATGGTCTGTATCCCAGCTGGCACGGTACCTGTTTTCTCTCTGCCTGTATGCGCTGCTCTCTCCGTAAGGATCATCCGGATCAATGGCATCATTGCCGCCGTCATACGGATACATGTATTTCCAGGTAGACGAATCGGAGAGGCTTGGTTTTGATACCAGTGCAAAAATTCTTCCATCAGGCCTGTAATACACATAGCATGAATCAGCAACGCCATCAAGGTCAACATCGAAAGAAACCATCGGGGCATCGGGGTCCGCATAATAGTAAGGGCCTTCTCCTTCCCAGCATGCCCTGGCGATCCACCCCATGGTGAATCGGCCGGTATTCAGTTCACCCAGCCCATTACCGGTATAGGGATAATACGTACGAAAATCATTATTAGTACCCACTGTGGTATTATTACTGGTAGGGATAATACCTGTTTGGCCTCCATTGGGAATTCCCGCGTCACCGGCACTGAACCCGCTGAAAAGGGCCAGAGTGGGGAAATCATATCCCTGGTAATATTTATAATTACCCGCATTGTTTGAATTAAACGGGTTCTTATGACGGTATATATAACTGCCCTGGGCCCCGTTAGTAATATCTACCGATGAAAGTAGTCCACCAGTATCACCATTCCAGGTCTGGGAGTTTGCCCTGCAATCCAGTGCAAGGTTATATGCTCCCAGCCAGCCGATTGTACAATTCTGAGTATTACTACGTGCTTCCTTGGCATGACTGGCCATTGTATACAGGCTGTCGTTTATGGTGATTATACCACCAGAGGGTAGCCCGTGTCTTCTTGCCTCGCATCGACCATCCTGGGCATTATCATAAGGTTCATTATCATCTCCCCCCTTTCGTGTTAAATAGCCGAAATCATAAGATGCGATAAGAGTGTATACCATGTGGTCCAGGTAAGATACCTTGTATGAAGCACTATTACGCTCTTCACCGTACGCGTTGTATTCAACCATGCGGGACAATGAATTTTCCAGCTTGTAATCTTCAAAATCAATATCACAGTTTATCTTCAGGTCATATAGTTTTCTGGTCAGATATTCCAGTGGAGATTCACCGTTCTCCGGATCGTGCAGTACTGACCAGTCAGGCATCTCCTCAGGTTCCCAACTACCTTTCGCCTTGATAAAGAGCGACACAAGGCTTGGCCACATTTCTTTAAGGCCGTTTCGAAGCTCAGTATTTACGTATATACTCCCATTATCCTGGTAGTAGTCGGTGTTATTACTGTATACCTGCCCGCCAACTGTTGCATAATCTTCTATATTAATTAACAGTTCACGTAACACCTCATTAAAATGCTTGTTTTCAGGCCCAACCTTTGCGGAAAAAAGATCATTCATCTCACGAATGATATCGAATAGCCTTTGCCTCGCAGCCGCATCATTGTACGATATATCCCTTAATCCCGAAAGCAACGAATCCACACCCCTTGTTGCATTCCCCAGGTCGATGCTGTTCCCCTCATATTCCATACTGGAATTCGCCTGCAGTAACAGCTTCCCCCCTGCTTCCTGCAATACGTCCATAAGGGATGCCATATCAGGATTTCTCAACAGTGTTGAAAGATCACTCATCACGTCTTCAACATCATCCACGTGAGCATATTCTATATATCCCATGCTTTTTCGCAGGATTTCTGTTATATCCTCAGCACTGCCAGCCGTAAATGCTGCCAGATCGTCTGAAAAAGCATAAAAATCTTTCGCGTAATAATTATACGGATCATCCGGGTGATCGCCCTGATCCTGGTAAATCACCCTGCCAAGTATTGACCGGGCATCTCCCAGCAAGGCAGTAAGCGGATCAATTACATCTGGTGTTATGGGCAGAATATCCACAGTACAGTCAAGATCAACATTCACCCCGTCGGCCATCAGGGTATTAAAAGTATGCTGATCCACATCATGGAAAGCATCTTCAAGTGCCGGGTAATCTTCAAGTAGACCGAAAAGATAGTAGTCCGGATCAGGACTATTCTTTTGAAATCCCATTTCCCCGGAAGAACATGATATGAAAACAAGTAGCAGTGGCAACAGTAACATGGCTGCTGTTTTATTTAATAACTGTATCATATACTTCACCATCCTTGTTTTCTGTTGTTGCCATTGTATCGCTACAGAACCGACTCGTCGGTATTATTTTCTGGCGAAAAAAAATGAACTTTTTACATTCTTATCACATTGTACCTGTGTAAGACCATCTGTCAACAACAAAAAAACCGAACCGTCGGTTTTTTTGTTGTACTTCAAGGCTCTTTTTTATTATAAAAATTATAACAAACAGGCCAGCCAACTTTTTATATTTTACAAAAGAAGATAGAGATAGAAAATACAAAAAGTTTAATTAAGTATCTTAAAAATCCTAAAAGAGAGAAATTTTCTTTGCGTTTTTTTCGCGCATATCATAGTATAACTCAAATTTTAATCATACAAACGGGTGTTCAGCACTCACAGCAAAGTTGTAACTATTTTAAGCCGGAGAAAGCATGAAAGCTGAAATAAGACGTAATCAAATACTTGATTGCGCCAAAAAGGTTTTTGCGGAAAAGGGGTACCACAATTCCTACGTTGAGGATATCATCCGTGAAGCAAGGATTGGTAAAGGAACAATATATGAATACTTTCGCAACAAAGAAGATCTTTTTACTTCTGTATTAACCCGATCCTTACAAACATGGAAAGATACAGTTGCCATCAGCCATGATGATATGAAAAATCTTGAACCCTTTAACTATTTCAAGCACAGAATTCATAAAACCCTCGGCCTTTTTGCCGACGACAGGGACCTTGGAAACATCCTGTTTCGAACCGGTTTTGCCTTTGATGAAAAAATTTCAAGCCTGGTAACCCAGTTTGAAAACAATGTCACACAACAGGTAATTCACGACCTTAAACTGGCACGTAGATTTGGATTTGTGCGAAAAGACATAGACATCACTGTCACCGCGTATGTACTCGTTGGCTCATTATTGATTCTGGCCTATAAATATATATTATCAAGAGAATCCGTATCAGAAGATCAGCTTGACTATATTTCCAATGAATTTGTGCAATCTTTCGTAACCGGGATATTCAATCCATCATACATTATACCCGAATAAAGCCAGGAAAGCGGATCGCAGGATCATGAATCCTGCTGAACCGGGATTGTTTTAAACCGCGTCATGCGTTATTCTCTTTCTCACAGGCTGCGGCATTATATTCACACGGAATAATTAAGACATACAGGGCATGTACATGTTTTATGATAATATGTTCATAAATTTTAAATAATACTGTTCAATGATGATAACATTTATTGATTTTTTTTGAATACGCAGTAGAATTTTTATACCACAGGACAAAGGAACTGCAACTTGACCATGAAAACGTTTGAAACTGATGTAATTGTTATTGGCGGAGGGGCTACCGGTACCGGTACTCTCCGGGACTGTACACTTCGGGGAATGAAGGGTATCCTTATTGAAAAGAATGACATAGCTTCCGGAACCACCGGAAGAAACCATGGACTTCTCCATTCCGGGGCCCGATACGCCGTAAAAGACCTTGAATCGGCTTCAGAATGCATATCTGAAAATAAAATCCTCAAGAAAATTGCCTGGCATTGTATTGAAGACACCGGGGGACTTTTTGTTACCTTACCCGAGGATGATCCCGCCTATCATAACATGCTGATGGAAGGTTGCAGCTACGCGGGAATCGATGTTGATGAGATCAGTATCAACAAGGCATTGGAAATTGAGCCCAACCTCAATCCCAATATCCTTTACGCCCTCAAAGTGCCCGATGGTACGATTGACCCATTCAGGCTATCAGCAGCCAATATCCTTGATTCCATGGAAAGGGGATCAAAAGTGTTTACCCATACCGATGTTACCTCGCTGATACTGGCCAACGGCAGGGTCACTGGTGTCCGCTGTTATGACAAGGCAAGTCATGAAGAATTTGAAGTATACGGCAAAATTGTTGTTAACGCCTCAGGTGTTTGGGGTCAGCAGGTATGCGAATCAGCAGGTATAGAGTTAAAGATGTTTCCTTCTAAAGGTTCCATGGTAATAATCGACTACAGGATAAATAATGTCGTAGTAAACCGCTGTAGAATACCATCTGACGGTGATATCATTGTTCCGGGGGACACCGTATCCCTTATTGGAACCACTTCCCGCAAGATTGATTATGACCGTATCGAAGAACTAGTTGTAGATGATGACGAAATCGAAGTTCTGCTCGAGGACGGGGAAAAGCTTATTCCGAACGTAAAAAAGACCCGGGTGCTTCGTGCCTATTGCGGCGTTCGGCCCCTTGTTGCCATTTCAGGAGAAATGGAAGGCCGTGACATCAGCCGGGGGATCGTGCTTATCGACCATAACGAAAGAGACGGTGTTGAAGGACTCATTACCATCGCCGGCGGCAAGTTGATGACCTATCGCCTCATGGCCCAGATGACAACTGATCTCGTTGGGAAAAAACTTGGTGTCAAAAAGAAATGTACAACCCACAAGGTGCCCCTCCCCGGCTCTGAGAAACGAATACCACATCAAAAGAAGATAAAACATTTCAGTGGTATATCAAATTCTGTAGTTGGCTCAACCCATTACCGTCATGGTGAAAGAGTACATAACATCTTAAGTAAGGACAAAAAGAATTACGGCCTCATCTGCGAATGCGAAATGGTAACCGCAGGTGAAGTTGAATATGCCATCAAGCACTTAAACGTTAAAGATATCGTTGACCTGAGAAGACGAACCAGGGTGGGAATGGGACCCTGCCAGGGAGAACTCTGTTCATACCGTGCCGCTGGTCTTTTTACTGAATACGGGGACAAGGACGGCACTGAATCTACCCGGCTGCTTACGGAATTCCTTGAAGAACGCTGGAAAGGCATTAAGCCTGTATTCTGGGGTGATGCCATGAGGGAGATTGAGTTCACATACTGGATATACCAGGGTCTTTTCGGTCTTGGAAACATTGAAAATAACAAGGGAGAACCAGACAGGTGAATTATGACTGTATTATTATAGGCGGCGGCATATCAGGACTTACTGCCGGCATCAAGTGTGTACATGAAGGATTGTCATGCGCTATTATTTCCTCGGGCATGAGCGCTCTACACTTTTCATCAGGATCAATAGACATGCTTGGCTACACCGATAACGGTGATGTTATATACGAGCCCCACAAGTATATTGATGAATTCATTGATTCCCATAAAAGCCATCCATATGCGAAATGCGGAAGGGACATGGTGGCAGATTCACTTCAATTTTTCCAGGATCAGGTTGCCAACAGGAATGTAGAGTTTTTTCACAATAACAGCAGCAATCATTTCCATGTAACCGCCCTGGGCACGCTCAAACCTACATACCTTTCACAGAGAAGCGTGTTTAACGAAAAAGTCAGAAACGGTTTCGCCAACAAGCCCTCAATAGCAATAATCAATTTTGAAGGCTTCAGGGATTTCCATCCCGAGCTTGCGGCTTCAAATCTCAAAAGAAACCAGCTTTTCAATGATTTTGAAATATTCGCACGAACAATTCAGCTAAGTGAGTTTAACAACACGAATAAAAACCCACACGAGTTCAGATCTATCGATATCGCCCGTATACTGGAAAAAGATAAAAATATTGAACGTATCGCCAGCCAGATTAAAGAAGCCGCCGGCAATGCCCTGTTTGCCGGTATTCCCGCGTTACTTGGCATTCATGATTCCGAACGGGTTCATCGCAAACTTGAAGAATTAACAGGCCTTATCATCTATGAAATACCAACTCTTCCCCCGTCAATACTGGGCATGCGCATTGATGATGCCCTGAAAACAATTTTTGCCGACGCGGGTGGAGTATTTATTGCCGGAGACAAGGTGATCAGCGGTGAAATCGACAACAACATACTGACACATATCCACACGCAAAATTATGGTAAGGCCCATCTAACTGCACATCATTATATTCTCTCAACAGGAAGTTTCTTCAGCGGCGGTATGGTCAGCGAGTTTGATTCTATTCATGAGCCCGTGTTCGGCCTTCAGCTGGATTACCCTAAAGGAAGAAGTAACTGGTATTCACAGAATTTCTTTGACAGGAAAAGTCATCCCTTTCTCCATTATGGTGTTGATACTGATAACAACCTGCGGCCACGTGATAAGAATGGTGATACAATACAAAACCTCTACTGCACCGGCGCCATTCTTGCTAATTATGATCCCATTCGCGAAGGCAGCGGAGGTGGTGTTGCCATCAGTACGGCGTATTTCGCTGCCCGGCAAATAATCGAAAAATGCAAAGAGTAACGAGAGACATTAACCATGATTAAACTTGAAAACATAAGTTTCGACCACTGTATAAAATGTACTGTATGCACCGTCTACTGCCCGGTAGCCAGGGTAACCCACCTGTATCCCGGCCCCAAGCAATCAGGCCCCGATACAGAGCGGCTGAGAATAAAAAGCCCGGAACTTCTTGATATATCACTTAAATACTGTTCCAACTGCAAACGTTGTGAAATAGCATGTCCATCGGATGTGAAAATAGCTGATATCATTCAAAGCGCCAAATGGAAATATTCAAAACGGTCATTAAAAATAAGCCGAATACGGGATTTTCTGCTAAGCAGAACAGACCTCATGGGAGGGGTGGCTACATGGTTCAGCCCTATAGTTAATTTCTTTACCGGGCTTGGCATCGTAAAATTCTTTCTCAATACTTTTCTGAAAATCCCCAAACAACGACGTTTTCCAAAATACGCCCAGGGAACATTCGAGAGATGGTTCAACAAGAACATTAAGGAACAGCAGGGTTATGACAAAAAAGTATTGTACTTCCATGGCTGCTATGTGAATTACAATTACCATCAACAGGGTAAGGACGTTATAACCGTAATGAACGCCCTGGGATACGGCGTGGAAATGACAGACGAAAAATGCTGCGGTGTGCCCATGATAGCCAACGGCTTTCTGAAGAAGGCAACCAAAAACGCTAAATTCAACATCAAGTCTCTTGGAAAGGCTGTCAGTAACAGTGACAAGAGGATAATCGCATCATCATCAAGCTGTGCACTTGCCATGAAACACGAATACCCAAACCTGCTGGAGCTTGATAACTCACCAATAGCAGACAGGGTCGATTATATAACCAGGTTCATCTTTGACGAATTCAAAAAAGGGAATATACCTGAAATGGCACCTGTAAACCTCAAGGCTGCATATCATTCACCATGCCACCTTGAACGCATGGGTGGTGTGGTTTATACTATCGAGGTATTACGGAAAATTCCGGGGCTTGATCTTAAGCTGCTGCACTCCGAGTGTTGTGGCATTTCGGGAACGTACGGATTCAAATCAGAGTACTATACGATCGCGCAGGATGTGGGCAACGAGCTTTTTGACAGAATTGACGCGGTAAAACCTGAAATCGTGGTTACTGATTGTGAAACCTGCAAATGGCAGATCGAAATGAGCACACCCTATCAGGTGATACATCCGATTTCACTGCTGGCACAGGCTATCAGGGATGTAAATAAATCGGGGGACTGATTAAATAATTATCCCCTCAATTCAACAAGCTGTACATGTATAACCAGGGCATTCCTTTCATCAAAATAATTGGCAGCAGCTCCATCACCATACTCATATTTCACTATCATCACCTTTCCACTGACCCTTTCACCAGCCTTGATCTTTCTGAATGAATTTGCCAGTGATTTCTCAGTATAATTCTTGCTGGATATACCTACAAGATGTTTACTCTCCGTATGAAACCTGAATAAGAAAAACGGGAATGGATGCTTTTCACCTCTCGGATCGGTTACATATTCTCCATTACTGTAGCTGGAAATGGTGAACTCATTTCCATTACACGTTTTTGTTTTCAACATTGAACAATCATTGCCAAACGACAGCATTCTGCCGGGTTTAAACTCTTCATCGATAATTGAAAAAGCCTGTCTTTTTAATTTTTTTGCACATATTGAACATGGGTCAATGCTGCTTTCAGCCAGCAACTTTAATGACAGGTAAGGTACTTCAACGCATGAATGAGCCTTCTTTTCTTTTGAAGGGGACGCACACGAGGTCAATACTACCATCACAAGAAGACATACTGTTTTTTTCATGATAACATTCCCTTATTTGTTCTAATTTTCATTGGGACTTCCGTTATTACTTGAAACTTAAAAATAATACATTGCCTGTATAGCCGCTTCATTTTCCCAGGTATCAAATATATACCTGATGATGAAGTCAGCACGAATATTAAAATTTCTGCTAAAAAACAACTGGTGGCCGATAGCCGCTTCAAACCAGTTATGGGTATCCCCCAGGGCATAATAATGATCAGATACATTTATCAGCATTTTCCAGAATGATAAAGGTTGTGATATGATTCCAATCCCGGCACCCGGACCTGCCGCTACATTATAATCAAGGGATGGTCCAGCATCCCCCACCATTTCCAACATACCATATACTGTACCAATATATGGTATGGAGTACGCGTAGCCTCCGCCCGTATTAAGCCTGTATACAAGATGGCTTTCATTTTCGTTAAAGGTTTTTTTATATAAGCCGGTCTTCACCTTCCAGCTCATTGGTGAAAAGAAACGATTTCGGGGTGAAATGGATTCAATGCTTATGATATCAAATTTCTCCAGCTCGAACCTGGAATCATCATGATAATACCTTCCAACTGCTTCGCCGAAAATAATTTGTGACCCCGGAACATATCCATTGTCATTATCAAGGAGATCATGATATGACGGTCTGTACATCAGCTGCTCAAAAACCTGTGTACCTTTTATACCCGCGCCAAGTCCAACGCGGCTGGCCAGATGTCCATACTCGGGGGAAACAGGTTGTGTATATTCATAGGTGACTTTTGGTTCATTTCCAAGCTGACTCCGGGCATTCAGCATCCCCATTAATACTTTCTGGTATTTTTTCAATGGGTATTCCCGCCTGGAATACCTGTACTTGGCAAAATCAGTTGCCAGGTCAAGTATCCTGATCTTCTTCTCCCTTGAAATATCTTCTTTCAGCAGATCTTCAGATGACACTTCGCCAAATGCGACTTTCTTTGCCACATCCTGTTCGTTGTTATCCAGGTAGGATGCCATTTGTAATATTTTTGTTGCACGGGCGGGCCTGTATATCACTTCATCTACGAAACCCGCTTTTTTCACTTCCCTGACCGTATCAACAGGTATAACCCATATGCCAAACTTATCGGTAATATCTGTACCGCTTCTTGCAGCCTCAAGTAAAAACAGTAAACTATATGAACAGTTTTCTTCAAAGAAATAATACCTGGAGTAAATATTGTCCATCTCCCATACATGGAACATCAGCATGTTTATTTCGTCCTGTGAAAGATTTAGCCGGTATTCCCAAATATCGCGCTGATCAATATCACTGTATTCCTGTACCTTTTCATAATATGGCTGTATAGAAAAGTATCCCCTGTAGAGGCCAAATATCCCCCGAAAGGCGAAGATTGGACCAAACTGTTCACCGGTTCTCGCGGCATAGTTTATTGCCGTTGAGAGCAACCCCGGATTGTGCCGAGATTGAAGTGTGATAAGAGTGTGACCGAATATTGAAGCGGGACTGTTCATGTACCCGGCAGGGAAAGCTATTGAAGCAGTTACCTTCTCATCGAGGTTTTTAATTTCAGAATATTTCTCACATTTTTCAACGGGCACATACGCTTCATCAATCTGTAATTCTTTTTGCAGCCATGCATAACGAGCCATGAACCTGCAAACGGGATTTTCAAGTGATTCATCAGGTATAATAAAATATCGTATTGTGGCATGCATTTCTGCCCTGGGATCATATTTTCCGTTTTCAGCAAGGAAAAAACGCGGATCGTCAACAAGGCTCTTTACGCCAAATATTTTTTTCTTATAATGTACCAGGTTATACCATAATTCCCGATCATACATTTTTTTTCTGTCAGCAAGCTCAATAAGAGACCGGGCATACCTCTCCCTTTCCTCGTCTGAAATTTTTCCCGTGGCAGCCAGGCTGTCGAGGTGTTCAAACTGCCCTTCTTCATCCTGCCCATACACATCACGATGAGTTGAGGGAATAAATAATAGCAGTAGTATAAATAAAAGAGATACGGCACTTGCGAGCATGCCGTATCTCAAGTAAAAAAAATATGTCAATTGTTAATTAACCTTTGTCTACAACTTTGGAAATGTTCTGTACAATTTCTTTAGAAGTAACATTTTCAGAAGTATAGATCTTGCTGAAATTTGTCTGGAGCTTTGTGTACAGCTGTGCCCTGTCACTTTCAGGAACATCCATGAGAACTGCAAGAGTGCTCAGGTATTCGCCCTGTCCCTTGGCAATATCAGTTGCAAGGTTGTCCATGTTGTCTGCAACATAGTTATTGATCTTTTCATTGGAAACAATACCTTTCATTGGAGCACAACCCAGTGTACCTGAAGTCATACCGAATGTCTGGTTTCCACAAATACCATTCGTTGTTGTTGCAAGTATTTCGAAGAGAAGACCATCTTTGTCACCAAATGCCATTGTTCCAATTCCACAACCTGCATTCTGCCTTACGACCCCTGCTTCTGAAATGCTTACTGCTGCTACGAACATGCAGAGAGCCATTAATAAAACTGTTTTTTTCATGAAAAAACCTCCAATATTTAATTGAAATGTGTTAGGATTATTTTGTGATTCTTGATAATTAGTATATAATCATGTTAAAATGACAATGTCAATCACAAAAAAGTCATTTTTATTTGGTTATTTTTTTACGACAATCTTGCATTATTGTATTACATCTATCAAGGAGGTTATCAATGAAGTCTCTCACCAGGCATCTTACATTTCAAACAACTTCCAGGAGGGATTATATCAATATCACCTCAAAGGTTGCAGAACTGGTACTCGAAAGCGGCATCAGGGAAGGATTATGCCTCGTGAACGCGATGCATATTACCGCCTCTGTATACATCAACGATGCCGAAAGCGGGTTGATACAGGATTTCGACGATTTTCTCGAAGAGCTTGCCCCCCACGAGCCACTCAGTAAATACCGCCACAACAGAACCGGTGAAGACAACGGAGACGCTCATATAAAGCGCACCATCATGGGACGCGAAGTGGTCGTGGCTGTTACCGACGGAAAACTTGACTTCGGACCATGGGAACAAATCTATTACGGTGAGTTTGACGGCAGACGGCCAAAAAGAGTACTTGTTAAAATAATCGGGGAGTGATACATGAAACTGGTTGACGTGCATTGCCACCTTAATAGCAGCCATTTCATGGATAACCTGGATTCAATAATCGATAACGCCAAAAACGCGGGGATCGTTGCCATGATCACAAATGCCATTACACCCGATGGCTGGGAAGAATCAAATCTTCTGACAGAACGGTTTGAGTGTGTGTATTGCGCCCCCGGCATACACCCCTGGTACATTGACGAGCTGGACATTTCTAAAATCCAGGATATTCCATCCTTCATTACCGGCAAGACTGTTGCCATCGGTGAGACCGGCCTGGATAAAAAAATTGATTCGCCCGGTTTCTCTCTGCAACAATCGGTATTTGAAGACCAGGTCGCAATGGCACGCGAACTGAATCTTCCCCTTATAATTCACTGCCGTGGCGCATTTTCAGAATTAATTCAGTCATTCAAGCGAACAGGCATACCCGACGCTGGTGGAGTAATCCATTCTTATTCGGGAAATGTTGAAGTGGCAAAACAATTGATTCCCTATGGTATGCGCTTTTCGATGGGAGGAGCAGTTACTCATCGAAACAGTACAAAGAAAGCAAAAGTACTGGAATACATATATCCCGATTACCTGGTACTGGAAACTGACAGCCCTGATATTCCCCCGGTAGAGAAACGGGACAGCATTAATGTTCCCGCTAACATCAGGTATATCCTTACTGCTGTTTCTGAAATATTGGAGATTGCCGAGGATGAAATTGCCCGTACTACTACCTTTAATGCCGCTAAAATATTCGGGCTGCCTGTCTAATGAGATTTTCAAGAACAGAAATACTGGTAGGAAAAGAAGGCCTCAAGAAGCTTGAAAACGCCCATGTTCTGGTAGCAGGACTTGGCGGGGTTGGATCATTCGCGGTAGAGGCCCTTGCCAGGGCTGGTATTGGTCACCTGTATATTGTTGATTATGACACAGTTGACCCCAGCAACCTGAACAGGCAGCTTTTTGCCCTTGAAAGCACCATTGACATGCCCAAGATCGATGTTGCAATCAACAGGATTCATGACATAAACCCTTCAGCCCTTGTAACTGCCATACAGGAGCGTATAACCGTCAGCAATTGCGCAACGCTGCTTTCCGGCAGTATACAATATGCTGTTGATGCCATTGACGAAAGAGAACCGAAGATACGTCTTATAAACGAATTGCACAATCGGGGTACTGTTTTCATTTCATGCATGGGTGCTGCCAGGGCTTTTGATCCTCTTCGGCTGAAAATCAGGGATATCAGTAAAACAGAATACTGCCCCCTTGCAAAAAGAATCAGGAAAAGACTGAAACAGGATGGCATAACGAAAGGGGTTACCTGTATCTATTCAGATGAACACAGGGTAAATACAAATTCAGAAGATATTACCGACAGATCCGGCCAGGTGCTTGGCAGCCTGTCTTATATGCCGGGTGCCATGGGGCTGGCAGCTGCATCGTATATAATCAGGAATATTCTGGACCACACAGTTGATTAACTGTCACATGTTTAATGATTTCCTTCTACACCCATTGATGAGAGAAGTATCACCGCCTCGTAAGAAGACAGTTCGGTAAAAAGAACAGGGATGCCCTCCTCGGCTGCTCTTTTGATATAATCATCAGCAGGTTGTATTCCACCCGTGATAATGATACCCGCGAAATCCTTAAGTGAAGCAACTGCTATCGCATTGGGATGGGTAAGCATTGTAATCCATATATTACCCTTTCGCCCGTTCGCGTTTACATCGCTCAGCATGTCACCCACGTAACCACCGGATACCGTCTGCGAAAGATCGACGGAATCATTCAGCAATGTGAAATTTGATTTTTCCAGAACATTCTGCATGGTAATCGCCATAGTACCTGCTCCCTTGCCGGATTTTTCAAGATTTACATATATACACAATCTGGTTCCCGTTCCCGGTTTGGAATTGATGGTAAGCTTATGCGCGTACTTCTTTATGTTAGGCAAACCCATTCCCGCACCGAAACCAAGACGTCGAACCTCGTCAGAAGCTGTTGAGAACCCTTCCTGCATGGCCAGCCTGACATCTTGTATACCACTACCCCTGTCCTTTATAACAATCTTTACACTTTGCTCATTGAAGTACACAAAAAAATAACCGACTTGCGCGTACGAAGCCACGTTTATCTCTGATTCATAGGTGACTATGGCAACCCGTTGAATTATTTTTCCGGGATAGTCATTTTCTTTAAGCTGGCGCTTTATGGATGTGGATATTCTTCCGGCATTGGCAAAGTCTCCTCCCTTCAATGAATATCCGTACGCGCCCTTCATCATTTTTGCTTTCAATCAACCTTTTCTATTGATGCCTTGATCCCCGCACCATACAATCGGCCGCATGTTTCAAACATTATACATTTTGTTCTTAATATGGGAATACCCTTTCTTTTTGCCAGCTCGACTGTATCCATCTGGGGTACTTTACCCCGCACGAATACAACCCCGATCAGGTCAAGCACTTCAACCGTTCTTATTACCTGGGGATTGGTCAAACCAGTAATGAATAGAGCGTGTTCCTTGGCATATGCCAGAACATCACTCAGCAGGTCAGAAGCGAATGCTGTTGATACATCGATGTTTTCCAGCATTTCTTCGCCATTCAGGATATCGGCATTAAGAAGAGTTCGGATTTCACTTAATTTCATATAAATATTATTCCATTCAAGAATAGATCCTTTTTATATAAGAAGACCGGTAAACAGACTTTACGTCAAGAAATAATTCCTTTACACTTATATTCTTAAAATAATATTTTTCTTGAAAAATAACATCAACCCTGCATATACTTATAAACACTTGTAGTGATTGAAAATATACTGCTGGAGCGTTACGTGCATATCTTTTATTTTCGTTATATATTGATTCTTTTTATTGTTGCAGCAAGCTTCTCAATGCCCTTGACAGCAGAGAACAATCTGATGCCACTTGCGAAAGAAGACAGGGACTTCTGGAATAAAGTGTTGGAAATTGATAATATCTCCAATAAAAACCTGCTCTACGCAAGCTATGTGGCATACAGGGACAGGTTAAACGATCTCTCGATCGAAACATTTCATGAATGTATCAGGCAGAATGGTGACAATGAGCGGATCCTCGCTATTTCCCATTATTATATAGGGAAAAACTGGTATCAACTGGGAGATTACCAGAAAGCACTGACCCATTTTCTTGTTGTGCCGCGCTATGACCTTGGTGATTTTACCAGTATTAAGTATGCTAACTATATAAATCTCGCACTTACTTTTCATCAGAAGGGTCAGGATAACAAGGCCCGCATATACCTTCAGAAAGTTAAAACGGAGAATAGTCCGAAACAGTACCAGGAAATGGCAGACACAATCCTCATAAAATTGAACTAAATACCAAGAACAATCTTCGCGGTGGTAAAATAAATAGCGATTCCCCCCATGTCAACAAAGGTTGTCAAGGCCGGGCTGGACACGATAGCCGGGTCAAGCTTCAACCTTGTGGCAATGATTGGAATAGCAGCGCCGAAAAGGGTTGACCATACCACCTGTATGGTCAGTGCGATGGCAATAACCGTAGCAATACTCTGCAGGGTAAGAATCGGGGGTATGGTAGTATTTCCGGACATCAATAAAACCCGGAAATAGGTTATAGCACCGAGGCACAATGCCAGGAGAATGCTAATTGAAAGTTCTTTCCATATTACCTTTAAAATATCAGTTGGATTCAGTTCATTTAAAGCAAGGGCACGAAGCACAACTGTTGCCGCCTGGGAACCGGTATTTCCGCCTGTGGCGGTCAGCATGGGCATGTAAAATGTCAATATAATGAGAGATTCCAGGGTATCCTGAAATCCCTGTATAATCAACCCGGTTAACAGGCTCAATATACCAAGTGTAATCACCCAGAATACCCTTTTTTTAAAATGGACAAAAGCGGGTACATCCAGGTATGTCTTCTCCTCCACCCGGCCACTGATAGCCATCAATCTTTCCATGTCTTCGGTCTGCTCTTCCCTGATAATATCGATGGCGTCATCATGGGTGATGATACCGCACAATCGGTTATTATAATCCACGATTGGAAGAGCGATAAGGTCGTATTCTTCGATCAATTGGGCCGCTTTTTCCTGGTCATCATCAACATACGCGTAAATTACTTCGGATTTCATAATACTGGATATTTTTTGCTTTGGCCGGGCCAGTATCAGGTTTCTGAGTGAAACAAAGCCTATCAGCTTTTCGTGCTGGTCTGTAACGTATATGTAGTAAATAGTCTCCCTGGAAGGAGCCTCTCTTCTTATCTTTTTTATCGATTTCTCAACCGCCTCATCCTCTACCAGGGTGGCAAAATCGGTGGTCATTATGGCACCTGCCGTGCCCTCACTGTAGGAGGTAAGGTTTATAATATCATATCTTTCACCAGGAGGAAGCAGTAAAAGCAGTTTATCAGCTACGTTTTTTTCGAGATGCTGAAAAAGGTCGGCCCTGTCATCGTGGGACATCTGCATCAAAAGCTCGGTAATATTCTTTTTTAAAGGACCGGATACCAGCGATACCTGTACATCCATGTCCATGTATGTAAATATCTCGGAACGCCTGTATACATCCACCAGGTTTAATATTTTCCATATCTCTTCCGGGTTGAGAAGACTCAGGTATTCCGCGATCTCCTTTTCATGCTGTTCTGCAAGAAAGGATCTCAGGATAGTAAATCTTTTACGTTTAAGCAGATCTCTTAATTCTGGTACGAGTATTGGGTTTTTCATCTCCTGCCCCCTTGCCTTGAAAATGCCGGCAGGCAAATAACTCAAGAACGATAATCAATAATTGCAATAATCATTCACTTATATTCCATGATATGCTTTATACCATTCGATAAAATTTTCAAGTCCTTCTTCTATTGAAGTATCCGGAGAATATCCTACAGAAGTGGAAAGATCATCAATATCAGCATAGGTCGTGAGAACATCCCCCGGCTGCATCGGAAGAAATTCCATGTTGGCCTCTTTACCAAGAAGTTCTTCGATTACGTGTATAAAATCCATTAAACCAACAGGCTGGTTATTCCCGATATTATATACCCTGTAAGGAGCACTACTGCTACCCGGATCAGGATGAATGTCATCCCAATTTTCGGTTGATGCTGGAATTTTCCATATTATACGGTATATGCCCTCTACAATATCATCGATATAAGTAAAATCCCGTTCCATATCACCGTAGTTGAAAACCTGTATCTTTTCATCTTTCAAAATAGAATTGGTAAACAGGTAATATGCCATATCCGGTCGGCCCCAGGGACCATACACGGTAAAGAACCGTAATCCTGTAGACGGTATATCATATAAATGTGAATACACATGTGCCATCAATTCGTTGGACTTTTTACTTGCGGCATACAGTGAAACAGGATGGTCCACGTTATCATGCACCGAAAACGGGATCTGGGTATTCATACCATACACAGAACTGGAAGACGCGTACACCAGGTGTTTCACGCCGTTATTCCGACATCCCTCCAGGATATTCAGGAAGCCAACGATATTGCTGTCGATATATGCCCGGGGATTATCAATGCTGTACCGTACGCCAGCCTGTGCCGCCAGGTGCACCACGTAATCAAAATTTCCTTCTTCAAACAATTTTTGTATACTTTCCGTATCCGCAAGATCAATCCTGTGTAACACGTACCCTTCATATTCATTTTCGAGAATATTGTTTCTTGCTTCTTTCAGGGATACATCGTAATAATCATTCATATTATCAAGACCGGTTACGTCCATGCCCTCTGATAATAACCGTCTTGCCATGTGAAATCCGATAAACCCAGCAGCGCCGGTTACAAGTAACTTCATACTAACTCCTGAATATTATTATTATCATACTAACATGGTATTTTCGCAGTGTATGTCTACCATAGTTCAAATAATTCGCAAAAAAAATGCAGGGAAATACAAAACAAATAAAAACTCCCTGCCGACGGAACAACAGGGAGTACCCGAGTAATTCCTGAATTACAGCCTCCCGGTTTAGAACCTGGTCGATTTCTCCAGGAATTCCTGCATTGTCTGTTCAGCGTCCTTCATTCCCTTGTAATATGTTTCAGCAACATTTAAAATTGAATCATAAAAATAAGATAAATGTGGTACATAAAACTCCCGTTTCAATTCATTCCTGACTGGAAATGCTGTACTATTCTTAATGTCCCCAAGTTTCTCGCCGTTAACAATTTTATTCCCATTCATAATGTGTGTAAAAATAATATCATCGGTACCAGCAGCAGTGGGGGAATTGTCTACAATTCTTACTTCGTTTGAGGTATCTTCATAATAGTTTTTTTCAAGAATTATAGATTCTATCTTGTTTACAGATGTACCGTTTGTATAAATAATAATCGACCGTTTCTGAAGGGCCCTTACCCTGTTAGTTAGAAGCTCGTCCCTCACAAAATGATGCTTTTCCATTTTTATATAATTATCACCCATGGTATATGTCATCTGGTAGGGGACAAGACGAATATCCTTAATTGTCATCAGCTTGTATTTGGCAATTACATTCTCGATTTTTTTGCTTAATTCGACTACCTGGTTATCAAGCATTTTACCATCTTCTTCAAGATCTTTTGAAGATAGTGAGTATTGCTGTTCCTTATTCTTCGCGTCTTGACTGAACGCCCCAGAAATACATAATACAACACATATAATTATTGAGAACAGTGATAGAATCCTTCTATTCATGTGGGTCCTCCGGTATAATTGCTTATTGCATGTGTACAACCGAGGTAGTACATCTTTCACCTTGTGTAGAAGTAATACCAGGAAGAACATTCATACAATGTTTATACTATTATCTGTAACTTAAATCAATATATTAATAGTACATGGTATAAATATTTCAATAACATTTTATATTGAAAATGATCTATCATTTTTTTTTATTTGAAAAATAACTGTTTTAATTATTAACTTGCCTGTCGGCCAGATAGTGATAGTATAGCAGTTGTGACGTAATAATCAAACTTAAGCAGGTATATTATGAAGACCGTTCTTATTGTAGATGCCACCGAGTACAGGAAGGTTATTGAAAAACTGCTTCTCGGCAATGGGTATGATGTTATTTCATCCGATTCCGCCTTCGATGCCATGGGTAAACTGAAAACTTTTGATATCGACCTGGTTGTATCACAGGTATCATTGCCCGGGGATAATGCCTTTGACCTGTATAACTATCTCACCACTCATTATACATTTATTCCCACAATAATGATTACACATAAGGATATTGATACCTTCTTTGACAGGATTTTCACCGAAGGTATTGGAAATGTACTACCGGCCCCCGTAGACGAACATGAATTCATGAACCTTGTTGATAAGTTGATCAAGAAAAACAATATTTTCGGCCTCAATAATTACCTGACCGGCATTACCGATACCAGGCGCATCAGGATACAATCATCAGGACAGATACAAAAAGCTATCGACATGGCACTGAAGAAAATTGAGGAATGGGGATTTCATATATACAATCGCATGGTAGTAATGCTTGTTCTCAACGAGATGGCCATAAATGCAGTGTATCACTCACATGGTTACACCAGGGAAAAAGAGGCACGGATTCAAGTTACACTGGATGATGATGAATATGTTGATATATATATCGCCAGGAATGCTGATTCTTATGGAATCGCAATAAATGATTACAAGGGAAAGCTCACAAAGGAGAAAATTCTCGAAAGCATACAGAACATGATTGAACAGGAGCAACTTATTCTCAGGGCCGCTGAAACGGGTGAGGACATCTCAGAGTTTATCTCTGAAACCGGTCGGGGGATCGACCTTGTGCGCAAGCTTACCGGTGAATATTATTTCATTATCAAGCGTGATGTGAGAACCGAGATAATTCTTCTGTTCACTCCCCGTAACCAGGAGGAACAGCCACCCCTCACCTCTCTCAAAATAATCGAGGACAGGAGAAAAGAATAATCTGGTTTCTTATCGCAGCTTACGCAGGTTAAGCAGCGAATGTATGATTATGGTGGGAATGATTATCATACCACCGATGAAGGCAGTTGAAGTGGGCATTTCTCCTATCACCATCCACACCCATACTGGACCAAGCACCGATTCGATAAGCATGAAAAGGCTCACCTCCGGAGAAGAGATATACCTGGTGCCTGTTGCAAGAAGCACCTGCGCCAGCGGCATCTGGAATAGCCCCATAACAGCCAGTGCCAGGTAACTCTGTATATCCAGGGAAAACGGTTGTGCGAAGAATATACTGATGATGGCTGTTACAAGTCCCCCCGCGCAAACCAGTGGTATTCTTTCTGCGGCGGGGAACCCCCGAAGCAGGGTAAAGTTACCTCCCATTATCAGGGCCATAAGCAGGGCATAGAAGTTGCCGGAAAGGTCGTTAACCTCGAGAGAACCAGAGAATATTATAATCACCCCGCAAATGGCGGCAAATACAGCTATCCATGTACGAAGGGGGATGTGTTCTGTTAAAAACAGCCGGCTGAATATAGCGGCAAAAAATGGCCCGGCACTGAGAATTATTACCGTGTTTGCCACACTGGTGTGTGATACCGACATGACAAAGAGAATACTATTCACACCAAAAAGTATAGATGAGATACCTGCCGGATCCGGAAAAATCGGCAGCACCCGTCCCACTCTACCCCTGTTGCGTACCAGGATCACCAGTAACAGTGAAAAGAATATGCCGCTTCCCCGCCAGAAGGCCACGTTCCAACCGCTTGTGTCAGCGAGACGTACAAGCAGGGCATCAAAACTGATACAGAAAACCCCTGCTGCCGAAAGGGCCATTCCCCGAAGCTGGTTTTTTTTGTTATAATCTGTTAATGATTTCATTTCATGTTCTGTAAATATTTCAATGCATGATTAACGATACTGCAAGTATAACACATGATTTCTTGAAATCTGCTTGTAAAAAATATATTTTCTAATTACATTGTGAAATCGACTCCTCCTGCCATTGATTCTGCGAAAAATCATGCGCAAAGGAGAAACGAGGTGACATTTAAGGACGAATATGATTTTGATCTTCTGGAAAACCAGATTGAAAACATTGTCATAAAGGAATTGGAGAAACAGCTTGCCCTTAGCGAGAACAGGAACGTGTGTAAATGCCGGGATTGTGTTATCGATATGGCTGCGCTGGCGTTGAACCATCTTAAACCAGCTTACAGGTCATCTCTTTCGATGAAAGGATACCTGTACAAGCAAAACCTGCATGCGGGAAACAGGGACCAGGCATACGCCAAAGTGGTAAAGGATGCCATACATAAGATAGCTGATAATCCTTCACATTAAACCGCGATCATTTTCCGGATCACACCTTCAATCGTCAGGTTTTCTCATTCTTTTCTTTTTGACGTTTTTCAATATATTTAGTCATCGCTTCGGATCGTTTTTCAATGTGCTGTATTTCATCTTCCATTTCTTTCTTACGCTCTTTATCACTCACCTCTTTTATCTTTTCAGACAATTCTTCTTTTTTCTTGAGCATGTCGTTATAGCTCTCTTTCAGTTTCTCAATACTCTCTGCTTCTTCTGATTTATCAAAAGCCAGCTCTTCCACATTGGATTCGTTTGATTTTTCATCTGATTCCTGTTGTATTACCGGGGGAATAAAGGATTTTTGTTCATCATACTCACGCCTGTTCACGAAAGACGGCGAGACGATTTCAATTCCATCCTGGTGAAGCACGTCCAGTACTGTCTTTCTGAGATCAGACCGAAATGTCAGCATCCTTGAAGTTTCCTTGAGAAGGCCAAACACCCTGTACTCAACAGCATGATCCATCAGCTTTTCCACGTAGACAAAAGCATCTTCAAGTCCTGCTTTCTCTGCAGCTTTTACCAGGCTTTCTTCTATCTTCATTCTTGGCACATCATATCCCAGGGAAACCGCGGCAGAAATGAAGCTCCCATCAGAACTGGTAGCCCGAATAGGATTCTGTATCAGGTACATGTTGGGAAAGGATACCGTGTCACGGGTAATGATCTGTACCTCGGTACTGAAAAGTCCCTGGTTAAATACCCTGCCCCTGGTAGACCCGACTTCGATGAAATCACCAGGCTTGTAGCTTTTTGAAACTCTGAGCATGACACCTGCCATGGCATTACCAATAAGACTGGTGGAGGACAGGGCTATCACCGCACTCAGCAACACCCCGATCAGGCTCAATATCTGCTTTCTCATTTCATGACTGATAGGAAGGAAAAGCACCACAAGAAACAGTCCGAAGAGAACAATAAGAATAGTTACTACCTGTGAATAGTATGGTTCGGCCTGTTTCTTTCTGAAAATCGTCTTAATTATCCAGACAAAAACAATGGTCAACACTATTACTATAGTTACACCTGTAAAGGGGGATATGGCAGACCATAAAGAACTTATTATTTCCAGTACATATTCCATGGATATATTCAATTATGCTGGATGTTAACAGTCAACTTCATTTTATCAATGATTACCAGGTAACCAAAAATATTATAATCAGTACACTTAAACACATATAATCATAAAAAATTGTTGACACTTTTATATGTTTCTATAAACAGAAACATATTAGAGGAATACAACACTATGCACGAAACATTTTTTGATGAAATCGTTAATCTCTTGTGTAAAGAAAAGAAATCCGAAGCAATGAAAGAGATTCTCACGGAACTTTTTACACAGTCTGAGCTGGAAACCCTCACATTGCGCTGGGCACTTATGCGGGATCTTGCTGACGGGGTTACACAACGTGATATCGCCTCTCGGTATAATATAAGCCTGTGCAAGATCACAAGGGGAGCGAAACTCCTCAAAGACGATACATCACAAATGCATAAAATATTTATCAAGAAAAAGGAGAAAAAGAAATCATCATGACAACAACGGCAAAGATTACTGTACCCGACAACAAAGGTTTTTTTGGTGAATACGGTGGAAGCTTTATTCCCCCGGAACTTCAGAAGATAATAGATGAGATTACCGTGGCCTATGAAAAGTTCAGAATAGATCCTGATTTTCAGGCTGAACTACAGTCACTCTACCAGCATTATGTTGGCCGGCCTAGTCCTGTATTTCATGCCGCCAACCTGTCCAAATCCATCGGAGGGGCACAGATATACCTGAAAAGAGAAGACCTCAATCATACCGGCGCTCATAAGATCAATCACTGCCTTGGCGAAGCCCTTCTTGCCAAGCGCATGGGTAAGAAAAAGGTTATCGCTGAAACAGGCGCGGGCCAACATGGAGTTGCACTTGCAACGGCCGCGGCCCTGGTTGGACTTGAATGTGATATTTACATGGGTGAAGTTGACATCGCCAAGGAATACCCCAACGTAATGCGCATGGAGATACTCGGGGCCCGGGTTATACCGGTAAACCGCGGCCTTAAAACCCTAAAAGAAGCTGTTGACGCCGCCTTCGAGGCATACCTGGGGGATCCCGTTACACAGATGTATGCCATCGGCTCAGTGGTTGGTCCCCACCCCTTCCCCATGATGGTTCGTGACTTTCAAAGCATCGTCGGCATGGAGGCAAGAGAGCAGATACAGGAGATGACAGGAAGACTTCCCGATTCCATCGTGGCCTGCGTAGGCGGCGGTTCAAACGCCATGGGTATCTTCACCGCCTTCATTAATGATGAAAAGGTTGACCTGTACGGGGTGGAACCCATGGGTCGTGGCGAAAATATCGGTGATCATGCCGCAACCATTACATATGGTACACCGGGCATGATTCACGGTTTTAAATGTTACCTTCTGCAGGATGACAAGGGGGAACCATCACCGGTATACTCCATTGCCAGCGGTCTGGACTACCCCGGTGTTGGCCCGGAGCACAGTTACCTGAAAGATATTGGTCGGGTAAACTACGCCGGTATAAACGACAAAGAAGCCATTGACGCCTTTTTCAGGCTTTCACGGGAAGAAGGTATAATACCTGCCCTTGAAAGTTCTCACGCAATGGCCTACGTTATTAAACTTGCAGCCGAAAAACCTGCAGACAGCATCATCCTGGTGAACCTGTCAGGACGAGGTGATAAAGACCTGGACTATATCGTAGAAAATTACGGTGATGAGTATAATGTAACCAGTAAAAGATATGGGTAATATACGGGGATGATTGTTATTGTAGGTACGTTGCATGCAACGTACCTACAATAACGTACCTACAATGGACGAAACTCCATGGAATACACCTGTTTTGCCTCTTCCATGCAGAAGAATTTATCATCGAGCCAGGCGTCAATCATGTCAGTATTGTGGGGGCTCATGAAATATTCGTTCTGACCGGTGATAAGCATCATGTGACCCCTGGTCTTTTTCCCGAAATGTACCACTATGCGGGGGGCCGAGGCCGAGTTGGCGATAAATGGGGGTTCGACCTCGTAGAACCTGGCCCGCTTATTGGTTTCGCTGTCACCTTCAAAGGGGAATGGCCCGTAGTTTACCAGTGGTTTGAGCATGGCTGATTTACCGAGAAAATGATCAAACTTTATGAAATGTATCTTACCCCATTGCCAGTCTTCCACATCTGAACTGCCGGTATAGTTTTCAAGAATTGAGAATGTATCTTTAAAAGCACGGGTGGCAATATCTGATATGCTTTCATGAGCGGCAGTATTGATATCATCAAAGAAGATACTGTTATCTTCTATCAGCTTGAAAAAGCGCTCCATGCTGATATACCGTTCACCGATATAGGTTTCTGTCAGCTCTTTACCGATCTCGTCCACAAAAGTGTGATACATGAACCGTACAAGAAAGGTATTATATATTGAAGCAGCTACCGAATCTTTTTTTACATTGGTATCCCACTCCTGCAAAAGCTGCAATGCCCTGACAGCCTTTTCACCTTCGGCCTGTACGTATTTCATCATCATGGGTATCACTTTTTTTGCCAGAACGGTGTGTGTGTCCGTCTGCATCTTCTTCACGTATTCTACGTCAACCGCATTATTATTTCGCAGCATGGTGGCGATATTTTCATAGCGATACCCCGGGGCATAGGTGGCATTAAGATAGTACCTGTAATCGGGCATCACCTTGTTGTTCGCGGTTATTATGTAGCCACGTGATGGATTAAGCAGCATGGGATAACGTGAATCGGGAATAAAACCATTCCAGTTAGCCGACACCCTTGTTCCGTCTGAGGGTATATTTCCTGTTCCCTCTTTTCTCATAGGAAGTGAGCCGATAACCCGATACCCGATAGTACCATGCCGGTCGGCAAACACCATGTTCTGTGGTGACATCTTTACTTTTGCCGCCCCACTGATCACCTCGCGGTATGAACGAGCCCGCTTTATGTTAAAAAAACCTGACACCGATACGCTGTCAAACCCCGTCCAGTCAAGGCTTATATCCGCCTTGATGTCGGTGAACACATCATTCATAAGAGGCCTTCTGCCCGCGTAATATATTTTTTTTGTAACCGGTTGCTGTCCCTTCACCTTGAATGTTTCTTCTCTTACGGTAAGCTTGTGCAGGGTTCCATCTCGCAGGTAGGTTTCTTTTTCCCTGTCAACCTGTTCGATGAAGAGATCCACCATGTCCGCCCCCTGGTTTGTAAGGCCCCATGCCACGTTGCGGTTGTATCCTGAGGCAATAAATGGAAGGCCTACCACCTGGGCCCCAGTGGCGTCAAGATCACCTGATATTACCCGCACGTAATAGAAATCACTGGGGAGCTTTGAAGAATGCACCTGCATATCGGTAGAAAGTATGGTGCTGCCGTCGGCTGTCTTCTTTCGGGATATGGCCCAGTTGTTGCTGGCCGACAGGCAACCGGCCAGTTCACCCAGCCTCTTCAGCACATCAACTGACACCGCATCGGCCAGTTTCATTGTTTCATCGTTGAATATGGTGGAGGTGTCTGCCGGCACGTAATTGAAAAGCTGCCTGGCCCGCTCAAGACCTATCTTCTTTGCCATCTTGTAATAGAGCAGTTCATGCTTCATGTTATATCCAAGTGACCAGTTCAGCATCATCCCCACCATCATGGGGTCGGCCATGGTCCATTTCTCTTTTTCAAGGCCAAGCAGTTTCATGTAAAGATTAGGGCCTTCGGTTTCGAGGTAATAGTTGATCCCGTCAACGTAGCGCTGCATGGCCCTGGTTGTTTCGGGATCAAGCTTTGTTACCGCTTTCTGTGCTATACGGTAAAAACCCACGGCCCGCAGAAATATATCCTTGTCAAGGGTATCCGGGCCGCCGAACTCGGATATGCGGCCCTGCCCTATACGCCTGGTAACCTCAAGCTGAAACATCCTGTCCTGGGCGTTCACATACCCCCAGGCGAAATACAGGTCATCGTCATTTTTCGCTGTTATGGTGGGTACGGCATATTCGTTCCTTGTCACGGTTACCACGTCGGTAAGACCGGTGGCTTTAATTGACTGGTTGTAATCAGGCACCTGGCTTCTCAGCCAGGCGTACACTGACAGGAATAACACGGCGATAATAATCAAGATAATAATGGCAGCCTTTTTCATGGGTTTCCTCCAGGATATTTTGGCTTACTGTATTATAATATGGAATATTATTCAATTATTATTTGTTTTCCTGTTGGGGTTCCTGTGGGGACCCCTGATCCCTATAGGGGTTTCCACGAAATATTTCCCCTTGACAATCACTGAACAAACGCTCAATATAGACTAACAGAAAAGACAACCACACTGGTGAGGTTATCATGAAAAGAACAATTACCATCATTGCTGCAGGGCTTATCATACTTTTGGGCCTGTTCGGTATCTTTATATTGTGGGGTTCATCAAAGACTGTTTCTGATGAGATATACACCAACGGCATCATTATTGACGGACCGGGCACACCTGAAAAAGGGAAACGTACATATTCCATCATGACCTACAACGTGGGTTACGCGTCGGGTATGGCAAACAGTATGCCTGAAGTGCCGGGAAAGGATTTCTTCGATAAGAACTTGCAAACCATGATAGAGATGATCGCTGATCATAATCCTGATATTCTGTGCGTTCAGGAGATTGATATCGAGTCAAAGAGAAGTCTTCACGTTGACCAGGTAGAAAAGATAACTGAAAAGATCGGATACGTGAATACCGCCTTTGCTCCCAACTTCAGCAAGAACTATGTTCCGTTTCCATACTGGCCGCCGTCTGCCCACTGGGGAAGGGTGTATTCGGGACAGGCTGTTTTCTCCACGCTTCCTCTGAAAGACCAGCAGATCATTCACCTTGACCCGCCGGAAATATATTCATGGATATACAACCTGTTCTACATCGGGCGTGCTATTCAGCGAACCGATGTTACCATCAACGGCCAGAAGGTATATATATTCAATGTACATCTCGAAGCGTGGGACGGGGATACCAGGGAGAAACAGGCACACCGGCTCCTTGAGCTTTACAATGAAGTGAAAGACCACCCCGTTATCATAGCGGGGGATTTCAACGTTACCCCGTCATATGCCACCCGGAAACACGATTTCCCCGATGACTCATACGGTATCGTGGATTATCGCGGTGAAAAGACCATCAACATTATTCTCTCTGAGAAGACCCTCAGAACCGCCATCTCCCGTGAACGGTATCTTTCCAATGAACACAAGTTCATGACCTATACCTCGGTTAACCCGCATATGAAGATCGATTATATTTTCTATAACAACCACATCAAACCGGTTCGTTCGTACGTGGTTGAGAAAAAAGTTTCAGCATCAGACCACAGGCCACTGTTCATGGAATTTACTGTTAGTCGATGAGGCCCTGTTGTGGGGACGTTGCATGCAACGTCCCCACAACATGCAAATCCCCACAATAATGGCCTACCCTCCATAAAGAAAACCAGTACACCATCTCCCGAAATCCATTAGATAAAAATAAGGGTTATCCGGAATTGCCAGGAATTCTTCTTTTTGATACTATGACAACATAAATATTAAAGGATCTCTAGTATATAAATAAATTATATCAGAAAGGAGAATACCATGCAGGCAGTATTGGATAAACAGCAGCAACTGCTATCCGAGCTTGCGATAGCGGAGAAAACCATGCACGAGATGGAAAAGTATACAAGCGTACGCTACTACGAGGCAGTACTGAACGCTTTTACCAAGAACAGGGTTCAATCATTTATGGACCTGGTGATGAAAAATGAAAGTACTGCAAGGCGGCTCAGGCGTATCGCCAGGCAGGAGAAGTTGCTGTAATGAAATGATCTTACATAGAATACTTGCGCATAAAAAAGCGATGGGAACTGGTCCCATCGCTTTTTTATGTTTCATGTAATGTGTTATTAGAAGCCAGTTGCTGCTACACGGTAGCCGACGCCAACGTAGATGGCTATGTCGTACTGGGAATTCATATCATAATCAAAATCAGTGGATCCAGATCCACTACCATCATCATACGAACCTTTTGCAAATTGATTATTAGTCAGGTTGTAACCAAATCTTGCCTCAATATCAATATAGACAAATTCCTGTATGGGTGTCATAAATCCTATGATACCGTTTGCCCATAAATCAATTTCTTGATCATATTCAGATGATTCTGCATCACCATCATAAGATTGCCCAACAAGGTACTTCCCGGCTAGACCTGCACCGAGGTAAAACCCACCTGCTGTAATAAACTTAGCTGACACCATTGGTGTAAGATAATGAAATTTAAACTTTTCAGTTCCAGAATCATAGTCAGATTCTGCGGGCATATACGTATATTCAAGGCCGAAACCCAGCATAACGCCACCAAGGTTCATGTTGTACTCACCCTGCAGATTAAATCCTTTACCATCAATATCCTCAATGCCTTCTTCATCATATTTCACTGTCATCATCGAATACCCAAGCTTCACAAAGGCAACATCATCTGTCAGCATGGTCTGCGCACCTGCGTTTACTGTAAAGGCACACACCAGTGCAGCCGCGGCAAGAATTGCCAGAACTTTTGTCTTCATACTTCCTCCCCTAGAATAATTGTATAATTGTAGTTGCTGATTTCACCGAATTATACAGCGGATCAGTATGAATGCAAGCAATTTTCGTGGTTATCTGAAATCATTTCACCTTGCTGAAAATACTTTCAACCTTGGAGTTGCCCTTGTTGGACATGTTCTTGATACGTTCAATCTTGTTACGGGCCCGCAGAAAGGGCTGGGTTGATTCGTGCACCTTCAGCAGCATGCGCTCCACCTCCTGTTCTACCTCGCTGGTTATGGTATCCAGACGGGTTTCACGCTCACGAATTTCCCGGTATGTTTCGTAATGGGTGTCGATTTCTTTCTGTAATCGACGAATCTCGTTTTCTTTCTGCAAAATAACATGTTCATACCAGGTTTTCAGTTCCTTAAGTTCTTTTTCCCGGCGCTCCCGGCCGTATTTGCGTATATCCGCTATTTCACTGTTTTTTTCTTTCATGCAGAGAGCCCGCTCTTTTCGTCTCTCTTTCTCGATTAAATGATGGATGTGACTTTTCCTGACAAACATTGGTCTCCTCGTTTGCATAATAATTATTTCATCCATATTATCACCCCGGATGAAATGGGCACGCGCATAAACCTTTATACAAAATAACATTATCATCAATTTGAGATTAATCTACAAAAATCCCAACCAGATTTTAACGGCAGGTGAGAACTTAACGACCACTTCAATAATTTTATAACAAATTGTACATAGTGGATATTCATATGTATATACATGTTACCCATTAATTCTGCATAGTGGAAACTGTGAGTATTATTCGTGGGGGGGATAGTGTAATCCGTTAGAATATTATCATGCTTTCCATGTATTTATATGTACACTGAAACAGATTAGACTGACTCCATAAATCACAGGCAGGCGTATAATAATTGACAATTTGTTTTGTAATTGATTATACGTATAATATCCTGTTTACCGGAGGAATCTTGTCACATATTTTTTCACATGAACCTGTCCTGGTGCTATCCTTTCATGACGAGAGTAATTCTTTTCTTATTGAAGACGCCAATGATGCTGCTCTTCGGCTTTTAGGATATGACAGGGAAACATTACATAAGATGGAACCAGCCAGTATTTTCACCCATGAGAAAGACTGGAAGAAAATATACACACTTTTCCATGATTACGGGAATCTGTTCCTGGATAAAGTATCCATGAAAGCAAATGAAGCCCCCCTGCAACTTGACATTACGGCTGAATCATTCAGGTTTGGTGCTTACCGTATGCTCACCCTGCGGATGAATAAACCGGTACTAACCAGGAAAATATTAAACAGGATTGAAATGGAATTGCTCCAAACGAGCACCCTGCTCCATTCTATCCTTAACAACACTCACATGCACATAGCGTGCATGGACAGCAATTTTAATTTCATTACTGTTAACGAACAATACGCCAGGGCCGCCAATAAAACTCCTGAATATTTTACAGGGAAAAACCATTTCGACCTGTATCCTCATCTTGAAAACGAAGCAATATTCAGGAACGTTGTTGAAACCGGCGAATCATTTATGGTATATGAAAAACCTTTTCTGCATCCGGACACACCGGAGAAAGAACCCGGTTACTGGGACTGGAGCCTGATACCGGTAAAAGATGAAAACGGAACTGTCACCCAGGTGGTTTTGACCCTGGCAGATGTAACCGAAAAGGTGGTATCCAGGCAAACTATTCAAAAAAACGAGGAACTCTTCAGGCAATCCATGTCAGTTGGACGAAGCTTCGCCTTTGAATGGAACGCCACAACCGACAAAATAACCCGCACCGGTGAATGCGGCAATATACTGGGTATCGGCAATGAGCTTGCTAATCACGATACCGCAACTCGATTTCTCAGCATCCTGCCGGAAAAAGATCGTTATAAATTAAATAACATCATAAGGGAACTTACCCCGCGGGATGACTCATACCATGTAATATACAGTTTTGTTAATCCCAACGATTTAAGGGTAGTTCTGGAAGAAACAGGACGGGGAATATTTGATACCGAGGGGAACCTTACCGGTATCGTTGGGATAGCTGTTGACATTACCCGTCGCAGAAAGGCTGAAGAAGCACTGGTAAACAGCGAAGCAGAAATCAGGAAACAACTGATTGAAATCGAGAATATTTACCGGATAGCTCCCATTGGCATGTGCATGTTTGACTGTGATCTGCGATATATACGTGTCAATGATCAACTGGCAAAAATTAACGGAATTCCCGCACATGCCCACCTTGGGCGAACCCCCAGAGAAGTTGTACCCGACCTGGCAGAACAGGCAGAATCAGTATTACGCAGGGTTATTGAGTCAGGAGAACCGGTTCTCAACCAGGTGGTGAAAGGAGAGACCCTGGCCAATCCGGGAGTAACTAGAACATGGAATGAAAGCTGGTTTCCCCTCTATGATGAAAATGATGATATATATGGCGTGGGAACCATCATAGAAGATATTACTGAAAAATTATACGCGGAAGAGCAGCTGCGGGATCTCAATGAAACCCTTGAACAGCGTATTGAGCAACGAACCGGTAAGATTATGCAGCTGGCTAACCAGCTGCGGGCTATGAACATAGAATTAAACAGGGTGGAACAGCGTGAAAGGATCCGACTTGCTCAGATGCTGCATGACCATATACAGCAATACCTCATCTCGGCAAGAATTCAGATGGGATGGATTAAAAGAAAATCCACGGAAAGCAAGATCAAGGAAAGATCAGGGGAGATAATATCAATTCTCAACGAAGTAATAGAATCCACCCGTTCATTAACCGTGGAGATACATCCACCCGTGTTAAGCGTTTCGGGTCTTTCCGAAAGCCTGTACTGGCTGGCTGATTATATGAATAAAAAATTCGGTTTCCGGGTTATTGTTGAAGCCGATAACCGGGCAGAGCCCGACTCAGAGGAAGCCAGGTATCTGCTGTTTGAATGCGTACGGGAGTTGCTTCTCAATTCCCTTAAGCACTCGGGTACGAAGCGTGCCACAGTCAAAATGACATTACTGGATGAAAATTTCATCAGCATTCTGGTAGAAGACAGGGGTAAAGGATTTAATACTGAACTCTTGAATTACCACTCTGCGGGTTTTACCAGTTTCGGTCTTTTCAGCATACAACAGAGAATGACTCATTTTGAAGGATCAATGAATATTCAAAGCAACCTTTCTGAGGGTACCAGCATTACATTGATAATGCCCATCCGGCATGAAGAATTCTCACCTGCCGGTACCCGGGAAAACGAATCGGGGGAATCATTTCATGTCCCAATGTGATACATGCCAAATCATGGAAAAACTTTACCAGTGCTGTGGCCGTCATCCTCTTACCGGCAGCAAAGTGCAGTTACAACTGGCTGATGGTACATTCGTCACCGCCTGCCCACACCTGGATCTTCATGCTCGTTGCAGCATATATGAATCAAGACCCCTGGGATGCCGGCAGTTCATCTGTGACTGGCACGACATGGCAGAAAACCTGGAATATCGGAAAACACTGGAGCATCGTTTTTACAGTTACCTCAGCACCAGGGATATTGTCTGATCTTTAATTAACACTCTTTCAGGATCCCTGAAAATGAAAAACTTCAATAATATTATCACGCGGAGACGCTGAGAATAGGCACGAACTCTCCGCGTTCCCCGCGCCTCCGCGTGATAACAATTGAGTGTTAAGGTTAACAATGATTTATTGTCATAAATAATTATATTTAATATTTTCCCAAGCATTCCGGGATGAACCCTGGTTATTCCGCATTCGTTGCCGGTAAACCTGACCTTATGACAGTTCTTGTAATCTCCATTAGTTCCTGAATATTTTCATCATTAAAAGGAGACGTATCGATTTGGGGATGAATTGTCATGTGCACCACCCCGGGAAATAACCTGGTTGTATGGGCTGGTAAAACCTTTCCTGTCCCTGATATGGTAACGGGGAGTATTGGAAGGTCAAGATCAAGGGCCATTCGGAATGCCCCCTTTTTGAATTCACCCAGGCTTCCGTCAAGGCTGCGTGTACCCTCGGGGAAAAAGATTACTGATGTTCCATTGACAACCTTCTTTTTTGCCTCCTGTAACGAGGCAAGGGCCCTTTCATGATTTGACCTGTCTATGAATATGTGTCCTACTTTCTCGCAGCCGATGCCCAGTCCGGGCACTTTTCGCAATTCCTGTTTCATCACCCACTTAAAATCGATACCCAGCCATCCATACAGCACAAACACGTCAAAATGACTCTGATGATTGGCAGTAATGACATATGACTGCTCTTTATCTATATTGTGCCTTCCATGTACATGCACACACATGGGAGTCACGTACCCGTTAAGTCTCGACCAGATTGAACCGCATACATAACTGGCAAACCTGGGGTTTGTCAATGGCACAAGTATAATGGTAAGAGATCCGAAAAACAGAGTGGACGCCACGAGAAAGGGCGTATAAATGAACCACTTATATGGCTGATACAGCACGTATAATAATTTTTTCATTCGAAGCCCCCGTTAATCACAAACCTGGAAGTTGTCATTATACTCATAATGTAAATTATTATCAACCAGATTACTGTACTCTCTGTTCATTTCATTCAGTCCAAAATCACCCCGATCACCCTTCCGCACCCGCCGCATTTGAACCGCACTACAGGTTTTTTTGACTCTCTCTGGTACATATCAGGCAGTCGCTGCCAGTTTGCCGATCCGCATACCGAACATTTTCCCAGCTTTATCACATGACCGCACCGCATACACCTGAAACGGGTGGGGATACCATGCACCATTGCATGCAGGTCTTCCCAGCTGGTACTCTGACATTTTGGACACCGGGCAAAATCCATTACTATCCGTTCACTCCAAAATTTTTGATTTGACTTTCCCTTATATATAGCTATATGTAAATACCTGGAAACAACAAGAAATTTTCACCACAGAGACACAGAGAATAATATTTTTTTGCTGTTTACATATAATTCATTTCTCTGTACCTCTGAGTCTCTGTGGTATGATTAAAGGGCAGGTAATCATATGGAAAGATTCAGCAGGTGGAAACAACTTGTATATTCAAGCGGACAGACCGGGTTTTCGCTACTTGACAATATATTCGGTGTATATCTTATCTTCTTTCTGATACCACCCATTGAAACAGGGATGCCCGAATTGATTCACAACACACCCCTTTTTATGGGATTGACCATAATCGGTGTCATTATCATATTCGGCAGAATCATTGATTCTCTTGCCGATCCCCTGGTGGCCCACTGGAGTGACAATGCTAAATTCAAACTGGGACGCCGCAAGTTCTTCATGATCACCGGGGCTGTCCCCTTCTGCCTGGCGACCATATTATTGTTCTATCCACCTACCCCGTCCCCTTCAACCATCAATGCCGTATACATAGCATTGATACTTGGTATATATTTCTTCTTTTATACATACTTTATGACCCCCTATCTCGCCCTTATACCTGAGCTCAGTCATACCCATGATGACCGTATATTTATCACGGTAATCCAGGCAGCTTTCGCCCTGCTTGGCGGCGCTATGATTCTCATTGGTGTTCCTGTATTATGGGACGTGTTGCAGGGATCGTTCGAGAAAACAACAGCATTGCGGATATCACTGATAATCATGATCGCCATTGCCGGTATCAATATGATTGCCTCTGCCCTGCCGGTAAACGAGAAGAAGTATTCTGTAAGCAAACCGGCCGATGTAAAACTTCTGCAATCCATAAAGATGACGGTCACCAACAGGACATTCATAATCTACATGATACCAACCATACTTTTCTGGTTTTCCTTCCACATAGTTCGGGCAGTCATCGCCTATTATCCAATGGTATTGCTACAACAGCCCCAATCCATGCAGACACTACTGATGGTAACATTGTTTGGCAGCGCTATTGCTTTTTTTCTCATCATTACCTATATTGCCAAATGGGTAAGCAATAAAGCCATCATGCTGGCGGGACTGCTTGCTTTTGCCATATTCATGTCGATGATGTATTTTGTTGATACAATGGGAGACTTAAAACTGACAGCCGCTTTTGTTCACATGGCACTGTTAGGATTCCCTGTAGCAGTTCTGCTGGCCATTCCCAATGCCATTCTGGCCGACATAAGCGAAGTAGACGGGCACAGAACAGGGAAGAACCGCGAGGCCATGTTCTTCGGTACGCAGGGACTGTTCATGAAAGTTAATTACGGGGTGGCCGCCGCCATACTCTCATATCTTTTCGCCGCGTTCGGGAAGGATGTTGCCAATCCCCTGGGTGTGAAACTTGCCGGACCGGTTGCGGGTATATTCTCACTTGCGGGATTTTTGATATTCATGCTTTACCCCCAAAAGAAAATCGCCAGCGAACTGAAGGAGATACGCGAGGAGATATTAAAAGTTAAGTGAAAAGTAAAGTGTGATCAACACGCACTTTACCGTATCTTTATCGCCATGAGGGTAATGTCATCCATGTATGTCATCCCTTCGTAGTGCTGGTGCAGGCGTTCCATGATGACACTGGTTAATTCTTTCATGGAACCCCGGCAATAGCCTTCGTCTATCAGTTCACGCACAATGGAGATGAACCTTTCTTCACCAAAAAGCACACCATCCGTGCTTATTTCTTCGTATATACCATCGGAAAACAACAATATCACATCACCCTGTTGCAGCGTTTCCCGTTTCAGTTCATATTTAGAATCCTGATCAAATCCAAGAATTCTCCCCTTCCCCCGCAAAGGCACCATTTCTCCTGTTGCCCCGCGGATAAGGAACTGGTCAGGATGGCCTGCCGAAGCATAGTATAATTCTCCTTCTATAATCTGCATCAGAAAAGCGGTAAAAAAACTGTCAGTTCTCAGGTCACGTATGAAAACCCTGTTCAAATAATCCATGCGCCGTTCAGGGCTTTGCAGCTTCAGGCTCTGCTTGTGTACAATATCTACCTGCATGGTAAAAAGAGCCGCCTGTATGCCATGCCCTGTCACATCTGCCACTGTGAATGTTGTTGAGCCGTCTTCCATGAGAGAGATGTTATAGTAATCACCACTCACTGTGCCGTTTTGTGGAAGATATACCACGTCTACATCAAAATTATCAAGCGTAGAAAACATCTCACGGCTGGTGAGTACCTGCTGCTGCACCCTTCCGGCGATATTCAGCTCCTCGTTCATTATAACCAGTTCTTCATGTTCCCTGCGTGCCTCTTTCAGGTTCATCATTGTACGAACCCGGGCCAGCAATTCGCGCTTATCGAAGGGACGCACCAGGTAATCGTTCGCACCCGCGTCAAAAGCGGTAACAAGATCGGATATAAGGTTTCTGGCTGTGATCATGATTACAGGCATCTCACCCTGGTCACGGGTCTTCCTTATCTCCCTGCACACCTGGTACCCCGACATGCGGGGCATCATTACGTCCAGCAGGATGAGATCAAACTTTGTTCTGGTTTCTATCATCTCCAGGGCCTTCATACCATCCGCGGCCGTTGTGACAATAAATTCATCACCCTGAAGATGGTTGCGAAGTACCTGGAGGTTAACCGGATCATCATCAACTACCAGTATACTGTAGGCTGTGGCAGCCTTCACTTTCCCGGGCTCATCATACACTGCATGCTCGGTGGGAGATTCCTGCTGTTTCTTGTCATGTATCTCATGAATAAGTCCATTGTTACCAACTACAATTTTCTGTTCAGTCTTATCGTGTTCAGCAGCAGTGGTGAGAGTAACCGTAAAGATAGACCCTCTCCCCTCCTCGGATTCAACGCTGAGATCACCCCCCATCAGCTCAACCAGTTTTTTTGAAACGGCCAGCCCAAGGCCGGTACCGCCATATTCTCTTGAAACGGACCCGTCCCCCTGCACGAAAGAATCGAATATTTCATGCTGTCTATGTAAGGGAATACCGATACCGGTATCTTTCACATGCAGCGCGATATAAGGCTCTTTCCATGCAGGTTCAAAATACTCCGCAAAAACTTCCACCGAACCTGACGGGGTAAACTTTATGCTGTTACCAACAAGGTTGTGCAGCACCTGCTGAATCCTGTTTTCATCACCCATTACCGGGGGAAAATCGGGATCAACATTGTTAACCAGTGCAATACTTCGTGCCATTGCCAGGGGCTCCTGGATCATGAGTACCAGGTCGGTAAGTGAATAGAGGTCAACCGGTTTTTGCTGCAGTGTTATGGAACCGTTTTTCATTTTTGAAAAATCAAGTATATCATTTACCAGCGTTGCCAGTCGTCGGGCGCTCACGTTCACCAGGGAGAGGTTCTGTCGCTGCCTGGGGGTAAGGCTGCCCACGGTGCCATCAAGCACGGAATCCAGTATGCCGATGATACCGTTTAATGGAGTGCGAAGCTCATGTGATGTATTCGCCAGGAACTCGTCTTTCATGCTGTCCATGGCGGTGAGCTCCCTGTTCTTTTCCACCAGTTCATGGGAAAGGGTTTCAACGGTAGTAAATGCGTGTGAAAATCTCCGTGAAAGCAGAAACGACTGGGAAAAAATATAGAACACCAGCCCCAGTGAAGCCATGTTAAAGGTGTTGATCACGTGATTGTTGTACAGCACGTCGTTTATGGCGGTTCCATACAATCCCAGCATACCAACCAGGGCTATATAGGCTTCATTACGCCCCCGTATAATGGAGCGGATTATCACCCCGATGATAACGATACCCCCACCCAGAACGAAAAGATCATACAGAATCCGGGCGTGAGCATATACATCCATTGGCATGGTACCCACAAAAAGTGCGATACACAAGCCAATGGCGATGTAGGCATTTTTCATCCAGCGGGGCATATCACCGGGAAAAAGTGAGCTCACGAAAAGTGCGATGAATGTGATATTGGTATATGAAGCAATATACTCAATTTTACTGAGTAATTGAAAATCAATGACCGGAATCCACTGCACCAGCATGCGTTCTCCCATCACCAGTTCACGCGTCATGAGTACAAACCCCATAAGGCCAAATAAGAGGGTGGACGGGTCCCTGCGCCTTAGAACATAGAGGCCCAGGTGATACAGCACCATGATCATAATAATCGCAAGTACCGCAATCACGATATTCACCCTTCTCATGCGGTTATCGATGATTCGATTTGCCGGGCCAAGGCGAATGCTTTCCCACAGGCCAGCCTTAATATGATGGTGATTTGAGACATGTACTACTATATCGAGGTACTTTTCACCAGCCGTGCCGGTATCACATATTCCTGGAGGCAGCAATGCCACCTGTGGGTGATACATGGCTTTTGCGTTGTCTTTTGTACACGAGACAATCCCATTTTCAGCCACCGGCCTGCCATTGACGTACATCCTGTAGGCGGTGGCCGCATCGAGGATTCTAAACGCGTATTGGCAGGAAAAAGCGGGCATTCGTACACGCAACCTGTAGGTGGCACAGCCTTTGGGAGGCAGAACTTTTTCTGTTGCTGCTGCAGTGTTCCATACTCCGGGAACATCCATGAAAGAAGTCATTTGTATATCAGCATGGCCGTTGAAATCAAGTGGATGCACCAGTTGTCCGAAATAGAATTCCCATTCACCGTCAAGCTTTATGATCCCCTCATCTTTAAAATCCCATGAACTGAGATCAAGCTGTCCCTTCTCGGCACGGGGAGCACCTGCCGGTGTACAGGAAGACAACTGCAGCACAAGCATCACTATGGCAATCAGCCATATTGCATAAAATGAGTACTTTTTATTTTTCATAATACTAATTAAACAACCTGTTATTACGAACCGTTCTCTTGCAATTTTTTCACAAGTAAAAATCAAGATAGTCGTTATGTCAATTGAATACAGTATGATTTTGTAATTTTATCTGCAGGTTTTCATGGTAACATAAACCCGCTTGCGAATATATACCAGGTATGATATAATACAATTGTTCACTAAATACACAGGGCAATAGATCATGAACAGGATATTTCATTACATTGTAATAATGCTGCTGCTATGCATGGGAGCATGCGGAAAATCACATGATTTTTACGGCATGTATGGGAAAACAGAAGGTCCCTGCCGGCATCCATACATTCATATTACAAAAATGGAAGGTTTTACGGGTAAATATTGCCTGGTATCGCTGAAAAAGCACAAGAACGTACATGAAAAAGGAAATCAATTTCTCGGGGTCATTGAAAACAACACGATTATACTCTATACCGGAACACGACTGCACGGTGGTGATCTTACCGTTAGCGGCAGAATCCATGTGACTGGAAACCGAATAGCGGTTTCTGCTGACGGGAAAGAGTGTAGCTATGAAAAAATTACCCCCTTTCCGAATTCTTGAAAATGAAAACATTCTTATTAACAAAAATCTATGAAATTACAATTTACATAATTTTTTTACCGCAGATAAACGCAGATAAACGCAGATAAACGCAGATGACCACAGATGATGGTATTAATTATCAAATATTCACGATAATCCGCGTTAATCTGCGTTTATCGAGAGAAGCGGGCGGTTTCATGTATTTAAAGCCGTATGATATTATTAGCTTTTTTGGATGTATTTTCGTTCTCCATCAAGTTTCATTTGAGTAGGACATATCCTGCTTGACATGTCCTCATATTGTGAATTATCTATCAATACTCGGGTACAGGGGTCTGTTAAATTACTTTTTTTAAATGGAAATGATGAACATATTTATTCCCCTTCAAAGAATAATCAATACTGGTATCACTAAACAACTGGCTTTTTCCGAGAGGAAGCGGGTTCGTATTATCAATGGTATATTATGTTTTATTCTTATCGTTAAAAGTCTTTTTGCCGTATCGTTTTTGAGTGAAGGTATCCTGTGGGCTGTGGCAATGCAGCTTTCAGTTATTTCAGTTTTATTTATCATCTTTCTGCTCAATCACACCCACAGGTATTCACTGGCAACCCACCTGTTTATTATTACCCTGCTTTTTGACTTTTTTATGAACTCAATAGCAACCGGACCTGAAGCCTTCACCCAGTTTTACTTCTTTGGCGCTTTTGTGGGTATTTTTATTTTCTTTTCACGATTTAGGAATCAGCTGATATATTCCGTAGTAACTGTAACCTGTTTTATGCTATTGCAGGTAAGCTATAACTATGTTGACCCTCTTGTACCATTCAGTACATTCTTTTATTACCTGGATATACTCTTCCTCTTCGGTGGCATATTTATTGTACTCAATTTTTTCCGTTATCAGCATGAAGAATATCAGCAAATAATTGAAGACGAAAGAGATAGAAAAGAACAACTGCTGGATCGGGTTGAAGAAGAAATGGAAACTGGACGCCAGATCGTGACCAGGCTTCTTCCGGAACATATGCCATCCCTTCCCGGTTATACCCTTCACGCGTCTTTACAGCTGATGCAGAGAATTGGTGGTGATTTCTATGACTACACCGTTGGTGAATCAGGCTATATGCACCTGATGATCGCTGATGTTTCAGGACATGGACTTGCAAGCGCCTTTATCGCCCTTATAACTAAAATGGGGCTTGATACTATATCCAGTAATGAATCGCCGGCTGACGTGTTGCGCCAGGTAAATGAAGTGGTAATGAGATCCACTGTGCGTAATTATTTTGTGACGGCCTTCTACTGTTCTATCTATCAGCAAACAGGAAAGATGCGTTACTGCAGCGCGGGACATCCACCCCCTGTACTCTACAGCAGAAGCAGTGGAAATATCATTGAGCTTAACACCCGTGGGAGAGCACTGGGTATATTTAAAGAACTGGCCCTTGAAGAAAGCGAGATCACCATACACCCCGGTGATCGTCTTATACTGTATACTGACGGCATAACCGAATGCCCGTCACCCGGTGGACAGTTATTTGGCGAAGAACGTTTATTTTCGTTTGTGCGAAAACACGCACATGTGAAAGCAGATGTTCTTACCGAGGTTTTATTGTCCACCCTTCACGATTTCACCGGTAATAGCACATTCGACGACGACATCACCGTAATGGTGCTTGACAGGAAATAACTTGAAGAATGATATTTAATAATATAGATTTAACCACTGAGAGTATTTATGGGAAACCGCATATCTATAGGGATTAAAGACAACATTCTTCTAATAAAGGTTCAGGGTGAAATGCGGGCAGGCAACAGTTTCACTGTGAGCGAGCTGCTTCCCGAATACCTGGAAAAGGTTGACCGTCCATTGTCCATACTCATTGACCTTGCCGACTGCACCTACATGGACTCCACTTCCATTGGTTTTATTATCCTTCTTGAATCACGGTGCAGGCAGTATAATGCCGAATCTGTTACTGTTGTTAATCCATCCCCTAATTGCGTAAAACATCTGAAAGCACTGTCGGCCCTTGATAAGCTGCACATTGATAACGACAGAAAGGTACCTGGTATTCAATTGTTTCCACTTGAAACAGGAACCAGGAGTTTCAAGAAAAATCAAAATATTGAATTGATGTTTGACGCTCACGATATACTCAGCAGACTAAGCGAGGAAAACCGCAGTGAATTCGAAGACCTTCTCGATGAGCTCAAACGTGTGCTGGACAGGTAACGAGGCGGGATACCGGGTATACATTCCTTCCCGGTATCCATGAAATATATCAGGAAAATTAAGATACTTCCAATTCACCTGGAACCAGCTTCTCTTCTTTTTTCAGTCCCTTCGTATCAATCAAACTGCTGGTTATATATGACACCACAACAATAGTAAAAAGGCTCATCACCATGGCAAAGGTCCTGAAGGGAAACTGTATTCCATATACCGGGTCGTTCATGGGATATGGAATGAAGGATGGCAGGTTGAATATGGCTTCACCACCGCCAAGACGAAGCACCAGTCCCACCACGGCCCCGGACAATGCACCCATGTGATTACTTTTCTTGTAGAACAATGCCATCACCAGCTGCGGAAACAAGATCACGTACACAAGGTCGGCACAAAGATACCACAGGGCATACACGCTCTGCACGGTAAGTGCCAGCCATGTGGCCACACCCCCGATAACAAGAACAGCCAGCCGTATGGACTTCCTGATAGTTTTATCTGATGCTTCCGGGTTTATCAACGGACGGTATATGTTCCAGGTAAACATGGAAGACGCCGACAGGATGGACGAGTCTACTGAAGACATTACCGCAGCGGCAACTGCCCCAAGACCCAGGGCTGCTACAATTGGCGGGGTCATCTCAAGAAGCACGTAGGGTAAAATCATGTTTGCCGACGGTGCTGCCCCGAGGCTGCTGGTACTCCAGTCAAAACCTGTACCGGCAATTCCGATGAGAACCGCTGGAACAGCCATGAGAAGACAGCCGAATCCGGCATATACTGAAAGCCGCACTGCTGACCTGTCATCCTTTGATGAAAGTACCCTCTGAAAATATACCTGCCATGGAATTCCACCCAGTATAAGCAAAAGGGCGAAATCCATCCATGTCCATGCCGAATTGCCCCAGTCGGCATTATTGCCGGCAAATGCTGAAAGAGGGGGAATGAGAGACAGGCCCTCGGTAAAAGTTGCCCTGTATCCGGCTACCGCAGCTTCAAGTCCTCCTGTACTCTGAAAAGCAAATGGCAAAGCTATTCCAAGACCCACGATAATAAATAAAAGCTGTATCACATCAGTATAGGCCACTGACCAGAGGCCCCCCATCATTGTGTACAGTATTGCGATACTTGAAGAAAACACGATTGCAGTGGTAATATCCATGTTGAATATGGTAGCAAATGTAATACCCAGGGCTGCCAGGATGGCGGCGCTCCAGAACACTTCACCGATAAGGGCGGGAATGAAAAGTACCGACGCGGTTTTCTTGCCATATCGTCTCTCAAACACGTCAAGAAACGTGGTAAACCCGTACTGCCTCATCTTTTTGGCAAAGAACAATCCGCCAAGTATGAGACTGATGGCGTACCCCCAGGGTGCCTGTGCCCAGACAAGTCCCCTGGTGGTATCAAATACCGCTTCGCTGGTACCGATTATATAGCCCCCTCCAACCCAGGTAGCAGTCATGGTGAATATGCCTATAATGGCAGGCATACGCCGTCCTGCAAGCAAAAGTCCTTCTGATGTCTTCTGCTTCGACTCCTTCTTACTGGCATAAAGCCCGGTAAAAAGAACAACCAGGTAAAATCCCACTGTTGTAAATATTCCTATAGTTGCAGTATTGATAACAACCTCCTCTTGTGAATAGTCTTTATTTGCCGAACCAGTTGATGGGTTCTGTGGCGTGATTCTGATAAATATGCTTTACCTCGGTATATTCTTCCAGTCCCATCTTCCCCAGTTCGCGTCCCATGCCTGACTGCTTGTAGCCGCCCCATGGGGCCTGGGTAAAATACACGTTAAAATCATTCACCCAGACTGTGCCAAATTTCAGCCCCCGGGACATCCTGTATATCCTGTCGGGGTCAGTTGTCCAGAATCCGGCAGACAGTCCATATATGGTACTGTTGGCCCTGCGAAGGGCTTCTTCTTCGGTGTCAAACTTTTCAATGGTTATAACAGGACCAAACACCTCTTCCTGTACTATCTTCATTTCATTGGTACATTCTGTAAAAAGAGTGGGCATGTAGAAGAATCCTTTCTGTAATTCTGGATCTTCAGGCCTGGCACCCCCAAGCACAAGTTTTGCTCCCTCTTGTTGTCCCACGTCCACGTAGCCTTCCACCTTGTTTCTGTGCTCCATAGAAATAAGGGGGCCCATCTGCGTGTTTTCATCAAAACCGTTACCAATGGTGATCTTCTTCATTCGTTCCACCAGTGCGTCAACCAGGCGATCATGAATGGAGGATTCCACCATAACCCTGGCCCCGGCAGAACATATCTGACCGGCATGGAAGAAAACACCGTTGAGCACGTAATCCACGGCCGTGTCGAAATCGGCATCGGCAAATATGATGTTGGGATTTTTTCCCCCGAGCTCAAGGGCGATCTTTTTCACGTTCTCACTTGCCGCCTTGATAATCTTTTTGCCGGTAACGATTCCCCCGGTAAAGGAGATGAGGTCAACGTCGTGACTTTCTGAAAGTTCTGCACCCACCGTGTGACCCGGACCCAGCACGGTATTCACCACACCGGGTGGGAATCCAGCTTCCACGGCAAGCTCGGTTACCCGGATGGTTGTAAGGGGGGTAATTTCACTTGGTTTCATAACGATGGTGCATCCGGCAGCAAGTGCCGGTGCCATCTTCCACGATGCCTGCAGCAGTGGATAGTTCCACGGGGATATCTGTCCGCATACACCAACAGGTTCGCGTATAATCATGCTGGTAGAGCCAGGTACGGGAGATTCTATCATCTCACCCCCGTCCTTATCTGCAAGGCCGCCGAAGTACCTGAAAATTCCGGCGATGTCGTCCATGTCCCACAGGCTTTCGGTTACTGTCTTTCCGGTGTCAAGGGTTTCCAGTTCTGCCAGTTCCTGGCGGTTCTCTTCGATCAGGTCACCCAGGCGGTATACAAGCTTTCCACGCTCGGCTGCCGGTGTGTGCGGCCAGGGGCCATGGTCAAATGCCTCCCGCGCTGCCGCAATTGCAGCCCGGCAGTCTTCCCTGTCCCCCTCAGGGACTTCGGCTATTATGCTTTCATCATACGGGTTGATGACCTTTCGCATTTCACCTGACAGGGCATCTACCCATTTTCCGTTTATATACATTTTTTTATGTAACATACGCAGCTCCTATACTGCCGCTTTTTTCTTTTTGTGTACATAGAAGGGAACTTTCTCCGGTAATGCCGGTTCGTTGCCAAGGATAATGTCCGCCGCCTTTTCGGCGATCATCATGACGGGGGCGTATATATTCCCATTGGTGATAGACGGCATCACCGACGCGTCAACAACCCGAAGGTTCTCTACCCCATGCACCCTGAGATCGGCATCCACAACTGACATCTCGTCATAGCCCATTTTACAGGTACAGCTTGGATGGTAGGCACTCTCTCCTTCCCGGGCAACGAAATCAAGGATCTCTTCGTCGGTCTGCACGTCTTTTCCCGGTGCCAGCTCTTCACCCCGCAGTTCGTCGAAGGCGGGCTGCTCTATAAGTTTGCGGGCGCTGTGTATGGCTTCCACCCATTCTTTTCGCTCCTGTTTAGTTGAGAGATAATTAAAAAGTATGCTGGGATATTTCATTGGATCGGCCGACCTGATCTTCACGTGACCCCGCACATCGGTATTCATAGGCCCGACGTGCAGCTGAAATCCGTGCCCCGCGTTTGGCGCCGAGCCGTCATAGCGTATGGCTATTGGGAGAAAATGAAACTGCAGGTTGGGATATTTAACCCTGTCATTTCCACGAATAAATCCGCCCGCTTCAAAATGGTTGCTTGCGGCCACCCCTTTTTTCTGAAACAGCCACTGGAATCCGATTTTAGGCTGATTGTAAAATTTCAATGATGGATACAGGCTTACCGGTTTTTTCGCGGCCCACTGCACGTAAAGTTCAAGGTGGTCCTGCAGGTTCTCACCCACGCCGGGGAGATGATGCACCATGTCTATACCCAGACCTTCAAGCTCATCGGCGTTACCGATCCCGGAAAGCTGTAACAGCTGTGGTGAATTTATGGCACCACCGCATGAGATTATCTCTCCGCCATATACTTTCTTACGGCGGATTCCTTTCCTGTATTCCACCCCAATGGCCTTTTTGCCGTCAAAGAGTATACGGGTGGCGGTCGCTTTCAGTATCACGTCAAGATTTTTTCGATGCTTAACCGGGTGAACGTAGGCCCTTGCCGCGTTCCAGCGGCGGCTTCTGTATATGGTTCCATCGAACTTGCCGAAACCCTCCTGCCGGTAGCCGTTCACGTCATCGGTTAATGGATATCCTGCCTGTTGCACTGATTCAAAGAATGCCCTGAAAAGAGGGTTGTCACATTCAGGCGTAGTGAGATACAGGGGCCCGCCTGTTCCCTGGTACTGATCGGCTCCCATGAGTCGGTATTCGAAGCGTTTGAAATACGGCAGGCAATGGGCATAATCCCACTTCTCCAGTCCCTTCTGGCGTCCCCATTTCTGGTAGTCCATGGCATTGCCCCGGATGTAGATCATGCCGTTTACACAGCTTGATCCTCCCAGCACCTTGCCCCTGGGCTGGTAGATTCGTCGATTGTGCATGAAGGGCTCGGGATCTGATTCGTAATACCAGTTATAGAATTTTCCGGCAAGTGGATAGGTAAGCGCGGCCGGCATGTGTATTCGAAAGTCAAGCCTGTGATCGTTGCGTCCTGCTTCAAGCACAAGCACCCTGTTTTTCGGATTGGCGCTCAGCCTGTTGGCCAGTACGCTTCCGGCGGAACCTCCGCCAACTATTATGTAATCATACTTCTGTCTGGTCATGATGCCTCCGTAGTTATTATTTTTATGGGTTCACCTGTGAACCCGGATTGTTCTAAATTTTCTTTACCCTCTTTCTAAGCAGCATGTAATGCATGGTAATACTTGCCAGCGCTTTCGTGGGTTCAGCGGCCCGTATCTCTTCTGCGGTCTCTATCCAGTTGGCAACCGTCTGCATCCTGTATTCGGGGTCTTCATACAGTGCATAATCGTATGAACTGAATCCAAGCTGTAGTGCACCCATCATCCATTCATACACCGGGTTGTGGGCCATCCTGGCAAGCTGCATGTTCAATTCACGGTCCATCTCTCCAACAGAGATCATGTCCGGTTCTTCAGACTGCAGGGTTGATTCAAGTTTTCTTGTCCCTTCAACCAGCCCGTTTTTTTCCTCAATAGTTCCACGGGCTATGGCAAGAGATGTGATAGACCTGTCCATGCTTTCACGAAACTCGATGATATACTCGGGGGATACATCGTGCTGCTTCAGGTAAAGAGCCAGCGACTCACTCACATTGGCAACGTCCACCTGTTTCACAAAGGCACCACCCCGCGCCCCTTTACGGATCTCGATGAGGTCTTTCTGCTTTAACGCACGTAACGCTTCACGAATAACCCCGCGGCCCGTCTTGAACTGCACCTGCAGCTCGCGCTCGCTGGGCAGACGGTCACCCGGCTTGATCTTACCGCTGATGACTGCCGCCTCGATCTGCAGGGCAACGTCTTCACCGGCACGCCCTACCCGTACTGGTGTGAACATGGGTTCGCCGTTGCCCGAAAGGCCGTTTTCGCTCATTTGTTCTACCTTCCTGATAATGGTAGTACCATTTTATTTTTTGTATACGTATGCCGGTTCCCTGACAGGGGTAAAACCTGTACGGGTGGGCATATTTAGCACGTCTGATTTTGCATTTTGCCGATATTGACGAATATTGACTGGTATTTCGCGCTTATAGCAAAGATACCAGGTTAGATATGCTTCTTAATGGTAGTACCATTCTTTACGGGGTGCAAGGTTTGTCAAGGGGTTTTTGTAGTTTTTTCTTCTTTCCCCTCACCACTGATCCCCGCAAGCCTTTTGGCGGTGTCCTGTTTCTCTTTCATGTTCACCAGACGTGATATCATGATACGCTGTGCCTGTGGCGACCCGGCCCCGTGCATTGACTCGGTAAGGTAGCCCACCGCGGCGGTGCCCAGGGTGATGTTCTCTATGAGGCGCAGTATGCGTATGCGGTGTTCGGTGGACACAGTACTGGTGCCCCGCAGGTATTTTTCAACCCATTTGCCAACCTCGGGCGACTTCAGGTCTTCCTCAGAGGGACAGGTTACCATGAGCCCGCCCGCGATATCCTGCGCCAGGCGTGCTATCTCGTAGGGGAAACGGGTAACGTTCTGCTTGTGCACGTTGGCAAGCAGGGTGTCCACGTACCAGGTGCCGCTGGGTTCCTGGTGCCCCTCTGAGGCACAGGCTATGCAGCCGCAGTAGAGGGTCTCGTTTAACTGGTTCATCTCGATGATCTTGTCCTTCACGTGGGAAGCCTTCTGTATGCCGTTGTACTCGGCGGCCGTCTGTACTGCCCCGATAAGCACGTCCCCCACCCCAACCTTGCAGGCATAGCTCTGCCGGTGATAAGAGGCAAACTGTTCAACCAGCTGACCGGCGAACTCGTGTTCCCGGTACATGAATACCCGTTCCCATGGAACGAACACGTCATCGAATATTACCAGTGCCTCGTGACCGCCGAACACCACGTTCCCCCTGTCGATGTCCCCCTCCTCCAGTTTCCTTGTGTCGCATGACTGGCGCCCCATGATATAGGTGATACCTTCAGTGTCAGACGGTACCGCGAAGGAAAGTGCGAAGTCCCTGTCCTCCTCACGCATGGAAATAGTGGGCATTACGATTATCTCGTGGGAATTCACCGCCCCGGTCTGATGGGCCTTGGCTCCCCGTACCACGATACCGTCCTTCTTCTCTTCAACCACCCGCAGAAACATGTCGGGATCTTCCTGTTTATGTGGAGGCAGTGAACGATCACCCTTGGGATCGGTCATGGCACCGTCACAGACCAGGTCATTTTCCTGTACGTATTCCAGGTAATTCAAAAAGCGCTTGTTGTATTGGGTATTGTGTGTCTGATCGATATTGTAGGTGGTCATGGACAACGCGTTAAGTGCATCCATTCCAACGCATCGCTGAAAGCAGCAGCCGGTTCGGGATCCCAGCAATCGTCCCATCTTGCTTTTTTTCACCAGGTCATCGTTGGACTGGTGTATATGGGTGAAGCGGTTTATCTTTTTTCCGGTTACATGGGAAGTGGCCGTCATTATGTCCCGGTATTCAGGTTTCATGGCCATAGAATAGGTGGCGGCCACCGCGTTCATGGATGGCCTGATGATGGGATCATCAACCACGTTTTCAACCTTTCGGCCGAACATGTAAACATTCAGGTTCAGTTTTCTCAGGCTTTCTATGTATTCAACTGGTGTTTTCATGTTATAAAAACCTCGCTTTTGTACATCTTGTATTACATCCTTATCAAGTACATCACCATGCAGGTGAATATGTAAAGTGGTTATTTTTTGCATTTCAAAAACAATGATTGCAAAAACACCTTCCATCATATATAAATTGGGAAGACAACCTGTCTCAGGAGAGTACTATGGAAAAGCCAACCCTTTCTAAACTCTTAAAGATTCAGCTTTTATATTGTTTTTTCGGCCTGGCCTATAACGTGGTCAGTTACGTTGTTGTACTAAACGGAGGGCAGCAGCTTTCCACCACCGACCCCGTTAAGGGGGCTCTTGCCATGTCAGTGTATGGACTTTTCCTTCATGCCGCTACATTTGGATACATGAAAACATATCGCTTCCTGATGTTTGCATCCATCGTAATCTTTTCATGGGGAGGTGTTATCATACACGTATTCAATTATATTGAAGATCCAACCCTCTATTATTCTTTACCCCTGTGGCTGCTTGCAATGGGTATTAACGTGTTCGGTCTTGTACTTAATGTTATTGCCGCGATTGGCCTGTTTAAAAATGATTTGCCAGTTTCTGGCCAGTGAACCCTTAGGAGGTAATCATGCAGCATCAACATGAATACCCTGTTGCCATTGAACTTCCTGTTGTCTGGGGTGAGATGGACGCCTTTGGGCATGTGAACAATATCGTATTTTTCCGATACTTTGAATCTGCCCGCATTGAATATTTTTTAAGGCTGGGTCTTACCAATCACATGAAAGAAACCGGTATAGGTCCAATTCTTGCCGAAACAACTTGCAGGTATTTAAAACCACTGCAATTTCCGGATACGGTTACTGTTTATGCAAGAATCGACAGCATGTCTGAGTCAGGGTTCACCATGGAATATCTCATTGTAAGTAAAAACGCGGGGGAAGCTGCACGTGGTACCGGACGGGTAGTTATATATGATTATAATAAAAACGCGAAAGCAGCAGTCCCCGACACCATCAGAAATGCCATTGAGAAACTGGAAGTCAAAGTTTTTATGTAATACAACATAATATAAATCTTGACAACTTATTTCTTTTGTAGTATGCAATATCAAATCCACAGCCGATCTTACCACAATCAACCAGATCTTTACCGTATATTCTTACATTAATACGCAGGTCTTCTTTATTCAATATTCCCTGATCTCCATGACCGACTACCAGAAAATATATTATGGAGGTCGTCAATGAGCGAAGTACAAATAAAAAGCCCCTGGCTAAAACACTATGATAACCACGTAAAACCAACACTTGACTACGAGGAAAAATCTTTCGTGGAAAAGTTTACAGAGGTAGTCGCAAAGTATCCTCAAAAGACAGCCCTTATCTATATGGGCCGGCAGATCACTTTCGAAGAACTTGACAGTTTATCCAACAGGCTGGCCAATTATCTCATTGACATTGGACTGCAGCCAGATGATGTTGTTGGACTACACCTGCCAAACGTTCCCGCTCATTATATAGGAATTGTTGCCGTGCAGAAAGCCGGCTGTGTATCAACAGGGCTAAGTCCTTTGTTGACTTCTTCAGAAATGAAGCATCAGCTTAAAGATTCAAATACAAAAGTAATAATAACACTTGACATTTTGCATGAAAAAATTGCAGAAGCGGGTGCTGATATGCCTTTTTCCACTGTAATAGTATCAGAGATCGCTGATTTCTTACCGGGGGTAAAAAGGGTACTTGGCAAACTGTTGAAAAAAATTCCAACAGCAGACATTCAACCGGTACCTGGAAAAAAGACAATCAGGTTTATGGAAGTAATTAAAAACTCTCCTGAGAAATCGGTTTCCGTGAAACGAACATTCGATGATCTTATTTACATGATGTATACCGGGGGGACCACCGGCCCCGCCAAGGGAGCTATGCTGAGCCAGCGCAGCTACATGTGCAACCGCCACCAGGTACTCACCTGGCTTGATCTTCAGCCGGAAGATATCGCCCTTTCTGCTTTTCCACTCTTTCACATAGCAGGACTGGCACTGGGGGGCTTTACCATGACGCAGGGAATTACCCAGATATGTGTTCCCAACCCGCGTGATGTGCATTTTCTTATAAACGCGCTGAAAACCTATCACCCCACGTTTGTTGTCAATGTACCCACAGTATTTTTTGAGCTTTTGAAAAAACCCGAATTCAAGGAACTACAGCTACGAGATCATCTAAAGTGGTGCCTGAGTGCAGCAGCACCCTTTCCCGCAGAATACATAAAAGAACTTGAAGAGATAATAGGAACAGGAAATTTTATTGAATTATACGGCATGACTGAAATGTCTCCAGTCATGATCTGTAATCCAAGGTATGGTACTAAAAAAGCTGGTTCCATAGGCATACCCATTTCTGATACCGACGTAAAACTAATAGACCCGGAAAGCGGCCTGGAAGCAGCAGTTGGTGATACTGGTGAAATCGTGATAAAAGGGCCACAGCTGATGAATGGATATTACAACAGGCCTGATGAAACGGCAAATGCTGTTAGAGAGGGATGGATGTACACCGGTGACGTGGCAAAGATGGACGAGGACGGGTACTTCTACATCGTTGACAGGGTAAAGGATATGGCCATCATCTCCGGCTACAAGGTCTTTACCCGTGAAATTGATGAGATACTAACAGAACATCCTGATATAGAGATAGCTGCAGCGGTTGGCATCCCAGATCCGGAACGTCCGGGATCAGAGCGTGTTGGCTGTGCCATCGTACTGAAACCAGGCATAAAGGGCGATGATGAAGAGATGATTAAAATCATGCAGTACCTGAGGGACAGGGTGGCTCCCTACAAGGTACCGAAGGTAATCAAATTCATGGATGAGCTGCCAACCAGCGGCGTGGGCAAAATACTCAAGCGGGAAGTAAGGAAGATGCTGATGTAATATACACCACGTGATAGTGAAATATAATCCTTAGTGCCTCTTCGAGGAAGCACATTTCACACATACCTTCGCCTCTGGCACTGCAAGTATACGGCCAGAAGGTATCTCTCCACTGCACACCACGCACACACTGAAATTATCCTCATCAAGGCGCAGTAGGGCTTTCTTGAGATTTTTTATATCATTTTCAGTAGATCGCAGGTTGGCCTCGGCCATGCTTTTCTGCTGAATGGCATCCATCCGGGTTAACCTGCCGATTGCCACGCTGGGAGGAACGGGTTTTTTCTGTTCACGAAGGGTTTGAAAGCTTTTCTGGGCGTCGGCAATTCTTTGTTCAATTTCTTCCCTGACAGCCTTTTTTTTCTTCACCGGTCATTTCACCACCTCGAGTTCCCTGGGAGAATCATGTACAACTACACCCGGGTTGTTCTTGAGAAAATACTCCATCGACCATTCGCTGGTGAAAAGCAGCACCGACCGCCCCCTGTCGTCCCTGCCATGGGAGCAGTCATATGGAAGCTCCAGGTCGGCTGCTTTGTGATCGAGGGTATCATCCAGCCAGCGCAGCACATTCCATTGCTTCATCTCCAGGCTGGTTTCCACACCGTATTCATCTTTCAACCGGTATTGAAGCACTTCAAATTGAAGGGGCCCCACGGCACCCAGAAGGGGAAGATTGCTGCCATGATCTTCCAGCACAAATGACTGCACAATGTCCTCCGCCAGGAGATGATCCAGTCCCTTTCTGAATGACTTGTAACTGGAGATTGACTTGTTCTGAATATAGGCAAAACACTCGGGAGCAAACCGGGGTATTTCATTAAAACATAAACCTGGATCAGAACTGATAGTATCACCTATCTGAAAATCAGCGTTGGTAATAAAACCGATAATATCACCGGCGTATGCCTCGTTGGCAATTTCCCTGCCCTGCCCGAACAGGCTGTGTGAATATGCGATCCGCACCTCCCGTCCATACCGGGTATTGAATACTGTCATATCCCGGTAGAACCTGCCTGAACATATCCTTGCAAAAACCATCCTGTCACGGTGCTGCGGATTCATGTTGGTCTGGATCTTGAATACGAAGGCCGAGAAAGTGGGACCTTCCAGTGGTATAATTTCCTCTCCGACAGACCGGGGAAGAGGACGGGTAGAAAACTCAAGGAACCCCTTCAGTAAAAGTTCAACCCCGAAATTACTGACGGCGCTGCCGAAAAACACGGGGGTTGTTTTCCCATCATGAACGTCCTGCAAATTGAACCCCGCGTGGGCACCGTCAAGCAGCTCCAGCTCTTCAGCGATACCATCGTATACGGTTTCACCCAGCACGCTCTTCACCTTCGGATCAGAGATGTCATGTACCGAAACCGGGGCCCTTGAGGCCCCTGCAGGCACTTTCTCAAACAGGTGGGCCTTGCCTTCCAGCCTGTCAAACACCCCCTTGAAGAAGGGACCGCTTTCAAGCGGCCAGCACACCGGGTAGGCGTGCATGTTGAGCACATCTTCAATCTGGTCTATCAACTCCAGCGGAGGCAGGGCGGGACGGTCCATCTTGTTAATAAAAGTAAAGATGGGTATTCCCCGCTTTTTGCAAATTTCAAAGAGTTTGAGGGTTTGACTTTCTATACCCTTACCCCCGTCAATAACCATTATAACTGAATCTACCGCCATCAATACCCGGTAGGTATCTTCTGAAAAGTCCTTGTGACCGGGTGTATCAAGCAGGTTGAAATTGTACCCCTGGTATTGAAACTGAAGAACAGTGGAGGATATGGATATGCCCCTTTTCTTTTCAAGCTCCATCCAGTCGGAAGATGTCTCACGCTGCTTTTTCCGGGCGGTTACCGACCCGGCAAGTTCTATAGCACTTCCATAGAGAAGCAGTTTCTCTGTGAGGGTGGTCTTTCCGGCGTCCGGATGGGATATGATGGCAAATGTTCTTCTGCTGTTTACCTGTTGCGCTATGCTGTTACTCATTCTATTAAACCTGTACCTGATCTGGTATATATTGTTATTGTTGTTTCAAAATTGATGAATGGAATTATTGCTGATCTTTCTTTTTATACCTGGTCAGCAGCCTGTCAAGCTCACCCGCAAAGGTGTGCCGGTCACGCTGAGAAATTGCCGGCGGACCACCGGTTTCTATACCGCTTGAACGAAGAGTTTCCATGAAATCACGTACCCGGAGCCTTGCCTTTATTGTGTCATCCGTGTAGTATTCACCACGGTGATCAAGCACGTATCCACCTTTTTCAATTACTTCAGAGGCAAGGGGGATATCCGCGGTAATAACCAGGTCGCCCGAGCTCATCTGTTCAACTATGGCCTGGTCGGCCACGTCAAATCCTTCGGCCACCTGCATGAAACTGATAAACCTGGAATCGGGTATACGTATTGGCTGGTTTGCCACGAGTATCACCTGTATTTTAGCCCGTTCAGCCGCACGAAACAAAATTTCTTTGATAACCACGGGGCACGCGTCACCGTCCACCCAGATTTTCATTGGATTTATCCTTTATGTAATAATAATTATGCAGGAATATGCAAGAGGTACATATTGCTGCTGAAGGGATATCTGTCAATTGAAATGTTATACTTATATCTGACTCATTCCGGAATGTTGGGAAAACTACCATAAGACTCTAAATATATGAAACCGCCCGCTTCGCTCGATACACGCAGATGAACACAGATGATTAGTAAGTAGTATACCCAATTTGTATCAATTTTCAGGATTTCGAAAATTTCATGCTTCACATTTCAATCAATTCTGATCACACACCATCTGTGTTCATCTGCGTATATCTGCGGTTAAAAATTTCAGTGAAATGCAATTCCCAAGGCTTATTATTGACATTTCAGTTCTTCATTCCGATGGATTTTAAAAGAGTGTTATCTTCTATATAAGATACCCGCCAATAACGAAAACAAGATACAGAATAACAAGTACCGCCCCTGCTCCCCGCGATATTCTTTGCGTCATCATGAACAGGGATACCAGCACAACGGTGACAAACGAGAGTGGAAAATAGAAACGCAGCACTTCAAGGCTTACCGGAACCGGCCGCACCATTGCTATTACACCCGCGTTAAACAGGAAAAAAGCAAGCACAGAGCCAACCACGTTCCCGTAGCTTATATCCGGCCTCCCCTTCCTGGCGGCAGGCAGCTCCCGTGCCAGCTCTTCCACGCTTACCAGTAATGCCAGGATGGTCATGCCGAACACCGTATCGGACAACCCCAGTGCAGCGATAATGGGCTTTGCCCCTGTAACAAGCATCTCACTTCCGGCAACGATGGCTGAAAGGGAAAGCACCAGCAGGCCAATCGACTTCCATCTATTAATATCTTCTGCCTCTTCCAGTGTCTCTGCAACCTCTCCGCCGGGTTTTATATCAAGCCCCCTCTTACCAAGCCAGTACAGGTAATATACCGAAAGGGCGAAGCCGGCCAGGAGTATTGCCCCGTCCACCCTTGAAAGCATGCCGTCAAGAGAGAGGAGAAGGGGAATAATTACCGCCAGGATTGGAAGAAGAAGTATCTGTACCGGTGATTTCTCAAATTTCATAGGTACAAGCAGTGCGGTGATCCCAAATGCAAGTGCCATGGCAACCATCGCCGCACCGATTACCGAACCCAGCGCGATACCGGGCACCTGCTCAAAGGAACCGGCAGCACCAACGATAAGGTTCTCGGGGTCAAAGCCGATAAAGATAACGCTTACAAGAAAGGCGGAGATACCAAATCCAAGGGAAGTGCCGACCGCGGCTGCTACCAGTTTTTCGGCGAAGTATATCACCAGCGCAAGTCCGCCAACAAAAAGTGCGATTGCCAGGATAATATTCATATTGATCTCCATTTTGTTCATTCGTTCTTTAATAAATCATACCATAACCCTAAAGCCTGGAAAACAAGTTTTTAGGATTTGTACAGATACACTTCCAAAATGTATTAATATGCATTCACAATTAATTCTACTTGTGTAACATTAAACATGTGTATAGAATGATCATGTTTTTTTTGATGAAACATGGTAATTGAAAGGATAATGAATAGACATCCATGCACAACGACAACCAGGTACACAACAAGATTAACCAGTGGCGCCAAACCATCATTAGAAACCTGATCCTGTTCCTGGCTGTTGTAAATGCCATCGGGACAATTCTTCAATATTTCAGCTTAACCTATACACCTACTGTACCTGAGCACATTATCGTATGGGGATTGACACTTATACTTATTGTTGTTGCAATAACAAGACGCATGCCTTCATCGGTAAAAGCAATAATAGTAATACTTCTTATATACACAGCCGCCGTTAAACAACTCCTGACACATGGTATTGTTTCAAGCTCTCCCGTCTACCTGATAGCCGCACCTGTGATCGCGTTTTTTATAATAGGAAAAAAAGCAGGCTGGATAACATTTTGCATCAGCACCATGATCTTTACAGGTTTCACATTTATGGTATTCTTTAATGCCTTACCACAATTTTCATATATCCCTGTCGATCCTCTCAATTACAGGGTGTGGATTGAAATAGGAATTTCCATGATTATTGCAGTGTTAGTTATATTGCTCGTTGTCATCAATTACCATCGTTTTGTTACCGGAACCATCCAGCAGGCTTTAGAGCAATCTGAAGAAAACGCATTGCTCGAAAAAGAAGTTCATCACCGGGTAAAGAATAATCTTGCACTCATGAAAAGCCTCATGCAGATGCAGGCTAACATGTCAGATAATAGCGAGTTTAAGCATATGTCCGTAAACCTGCAGGGTCGCATACATTCACTTGCTCTTGTGCACGAAATGCTCTACGAGGAAAAGGAAAAACGAAAAATTGATATCAGGTCATATGTCCAGTCACTTGGCACAAACCTGCTGGTTTTACACCAGAAGAAAAACCTGGTAAAGATAGTCTATGACATTGACAGGGTTAATCTTCATATTGACCAGGCAACACCCCTTGGCTTACTGCTAAACGAGATATTGACTAACTCACTTCTACATGCCTTTGCTGATGAAAGGGATGGCAGAATATGGATATCGATACATGTATCAGTTGAGAATCTAATTACAATTGTCATTCATGATAATGGCCCCGGGCTTAGCGAAACAAAAGAATCACAAACCAGGACACTGGGGATACAGCTTATTGATGCTCTTGCAACCCAGCTTAATGCCACTCTTCGTTTTGATAACACCGAAGGAGCAAAATATAGTATACAGTTCAAAACAAAACAATCATCATAGTTTTCATCATCTTCTGCCCACATACACGGTGTAGTCCCTCACCACGGGATTACAATCATTCCCGATTTTCCTGTTATGGTTTTCCTAATCTTCATTTACTCTTTTATATGAGAACCAGGGTTTCTGGTTCTTCAGGGGACAGTAACTTACGGGGCACCTGTTGCTTTCTTCATCAGAAGGACGGGGAGTGGCCACCTCCCCCCTTCTTCGTTTTTCAACCCAGTCGATGGCTTCTTCCTCTGTATCAACGTATCCACCACTGTACACGTTCTCCGTGTGACAATGCTTGTAACCATAGAGCAGTTCAAATTTCGTTTTCATCACAAGCCTGTTAACGTTTCCCGCAGAGAAATGCTATTCCCATACAACCTCAACAACATCAACAACCTCTAAAAACCTCAACGAACCTACCCCTTACTGCGCCTTGTAACCGCCAAGGTTTGCCAGTGCCACGCTGCCGGGGCTTATTGTTTCAGGATCGGTCATCACGTTTATGCACACCGGCACATCGGATTTGAAGGCCTCTTCAAGAGCGGGCCTGATGTCTTCCGGTTTTTCAACCAGTATGCCCTTACCACCCAGGTCTTCAACCAGCTTGTGATAATCAACCCTTCCAATGAAGGTGCCATCTTCTATTGCATGCCCCAGACGAAGCTGCTGGCTGTGACGGATCATTCCCCAGCCCAGGTCGTTGCTGATGCAGACCACGATGTTCAGCTTCTTGCGGACAGCTGTTTCAAATTCCATGAAGTTAAACCCCACGGACCCGTCCCCGATCATGAGGCATACCCTCTTATCAGGGTTCATGAGCTTGGCAGCATTCGCATATGGAATACCCACCCCAAGACAGCCGTAAATACCCGAGTCAAGGTAATGAGCGGGCTTACGTGCCGTTCGGGTCATCCCCATCCAGATCTGGGTATCGCCCCCGTCGGTACAGACGATATCATCATCTTTATCAAGAAAGTCATTGATCTCTTTGGCCAGTCTCATGGCGTGAATGGGTTCATCGTTACTTTCCCAGTTCACCTTCGCCTGTTCTTTGCTCTCGGCATCAGACTTTTTCAGTTCTTCAATCCAGGGTGCGTAGCTGTCAGCCATTCCTTTCTTCGCGCCTTTTTCAAGGATACGGTTGCACTCCTTGAGAAATGCCTTTATGTCGCTGACAATGGGCAGGTCTACCGACTTGTTGCGTCCCAGCTCTTCGCCCTCGGTATCAACCTGCACGAATTTTGCCGCCGGGTTAAAGATGTCACCGAATATGTAGTAGAGGCTTATTCGTGACCCCAGCATAATAACCAGGTCTGTTCCAAGGTTGGCGGCAAGGGCAGCGCCGGGCCTTATGGCAAGGGATGACTCAAAGCATAGTGGATGGGTGTCGGACACCGTTCCCCGTCCCATGGCTGAGGTAAACACGGGGGCGCCGGTGTTTTCAACGAAACGCTTCAATTCATCCGGTGCGCCAGAGTACCAGCTGCCGCTTCCGGCTATGATGATGGGTTTTTTCGCTTCCTTCATCATATCGATCAGCTTTGCCGCGTTGTCAAGATCAACAGGATGAGACTCTACTTTTGTGTGCACCCGCTTGACTGCCTCCACCGGCACTTCCGCGTTGAGTACATCTACCGGAAACTCAAGGTAGACGGGGCCTGGCCGGCCGGATATGGCGGTACGAAATGCTATATCGATAAACTCTGCAACACGTTCGGGTTTCTGGCATATGAGTGCTTTCTTTACCATGGGCTCGATCACCGGTGCCTGCCGCATATCCTGCAGGTCAAGTTTCTCGCAGGACTCTATTCCCACACAACCTGAGATGAGCACCAGCGGTGAGTTGGCCTGGCGTGCGTTGGCGATGGAGGTCAGGGCGTTGGTAAATCCAGGACCCGCTGTCACAAGGGCCACGCCGGGTTCTCTTTGCGTCCTCCCCCATGCTTCTGCCATGAAGACTGCCGCCTGTTCGTGCCTTGTATCAAATAATGTAATATTGCTGTGTTCAAGGTACTGGTACAAGGGGGTGATGTGCCCGCCGCTGAGGGTAAAGATGTATTTTATTCCTTTTTGCTCAAATGCTTCTGCCGCGATCTGTGCGCCTGTTATCGTACTCATAAGTTCCTCCTGTTTGTGTATATCTTTGAATTGCGCATTATAATTCCATCAGCTGTCCACCGCATACGTTGATGGCCTGCCCTGTTACGTATGATGACTCCTCTGACGCGAGAAAGGCCACCAGTTTACCTACCTCGGCGGGATCACCGATACGTCCCAGTGGTATGGTTTTACACATCTCTTCTTCACGCTCTTCAACCGTGCACTGGAACACCTCGGCTTCAAGACCAAACCGCCAGCGTTCAAGATCGGTCATGATCTGGCCGGGACAAATGGCATTCACCCGGATCCCGGCTCCTGCCAGTTCGCGGGCCATTACCTTGGTGAGCATGTTCACTCCAGCCTTTGCCACAGCATAGGCTCCGTTGAAAATGGGGGGAACCTTGCCGGCACGTGAAGAGGTGTTAATGATGCTGGCCTTTCGTCCTATCATAAGTGGTACCACCGCCCTGCTCACCCTGAATACGCTGTGCAGGTTTACGTCGATGGTTTTCATCCATTCATCCTCATCGTAGTTTTGCACGGTGTTGGGTACACCAAATGAAGCCCCCGCGTTATTGCAGAGTATATCCACTCCCTCGAACTCACCCTTGACCGCCTCAACCATTGCCTGTATGGCATCGTTGTCAGTTACATCAACGGTGACAGGGAGGACCTTTATCCCGTATGTTTTCGCCAGTTCTTTGCTTATAGATTCCATATCACCGGCAAGATCTGCAATCACCACGTTGCAGCCATTCTCCGCAAGTTTTTCGGCGATGGCATATCCTATTCCGGTTTTCTTACCCGATCCGGTTATAATGGCTGTTTTCCCTTTCAGGTCGTCTTTCATCAACATCCTCCATATGACATATTTACGCGATACCTGCCACCATACTTCCCCGGCTGGAGTCGCCTTGAACAATGCTCATACTATGAATAGTATTCACCTATGTTGATATACTGTCAAACATTTTTTCTGTATCTGTTGTAATATGGTACAAGCCTTACGGCGAAAGTTTGCTTCCAGGGGAGCCCCCTTTAGTAAAGGGGGCGGCGCGGCGCGCCGGGGATTTCGTTGAGTATGATGATGTCGCAATGGAACTTATTGGTGCAGCATGTGACTTAACGAAATCCCCCCAACCCCCCTTCACTGAAGAGGGGCTAAGGTAAGAGTTTGCCTCTTGAACTTTATTAAAGGAGGCCCCCCTGGAGATGTACTTCTGTTTTGCTACCACTCCACCCTGTTTCGGCCTGACTCCTTGGCCCGGTAAAGAGCCCCGTCGGCCTTGTCTTTGAAGGTTGCGAAGTCTGAAGCCGAATCGGGATAGGAGCTTATACCAATACTTGTGGTAACGTGCACCGGGGAATCGGCGTAATGATTCTGGCCGTATTCTTCCACACCTTTTCGTATTTCTTCGGCTATCTCACCAGCCCTTTTCAGGTCGGCCTCGGGCAGAAGAATGGAGAACTCGTCGCCGCCATATCGGGCGATAATACCATGCCGGCTGATCACACTGCTTATGATGGCAACCAGCCTTTTTAATATCTTGTTGCCGTCCTCCATGCCGAGGTTGTCATTTATCATCCTGAAATTGTCCAGGTCAACCATGAGCAGCGACAACGGCTTATTGTTGCTCTGGGATATGTTGAAAAAGTTTTCCAGCGCGTCATCCAGGAAAGCCCTGTTATACACACCGGTAAGTTCGTCGGTTATCACACGCCGGCTTGCGTCTTCTCCCCATTGCACCACGTCGGCCAGAAAATTACTGGAATCCCGAAGGTGTTGTATTGTGCCCACCAGCAATCTGGATATGAGTTTTACTGCCGTGTCCGGGTAATTTTCCACAAGGCTGGCAAGTGCTTTCTCCTCGATTGACAGCACCCCTGTGGTCTCAGCCGCTACGTATGTATCAAACGAAGGCCTCTTTCCAAATAATGGAACCTCCCCGAAAAAATCACCGGTTTTGTATTCACCATGTTTTCGTTCAAGACTTCCCGGGATATCGAGGGTGCTTACAATTTTACCATTTAATACAATGTACAGCTCATCTATCACGTCATTTTGTGAAATAACCTCATCGTCCTTTAGAAAAGATTTCAGATTAAAGTAATTACCCAGCAGCGAAAGCTCTTCGTCACTGAACCCGTAAAATATATGCAGTTCTTTTAATACTTCTTTCATTGGCCCTATATCCTATATCGATATCCTGTTGCCGCCGGCATTTCTTGCCTGCATCATCTTTCGGTATGCCCTGTCTAAAAGCTCCCTGCTGTTATCCGCGTGGAGAGGATACAGCGCCACCCCGATACTCACCTGTATCTTCACAGTCTGCCCACCTGTAATTCTTTTGAGATCCATGGATTTATATGTGGCACTGATCTCTTTTGCCCTTTGTATGGCATCTTCCTTTCCGGTATTAGTTAAAATGGCGGCGAACTCGTCACCCCTGTATCGCACCCCAATATCGTTCTCGTCCAGTTCTGATTGCAAAAATATTGCCATGAGTGTAAGCACCTGGTCGCCCGCTTCGTGGCCGAACTGATCATTTATGTCCTTGAAATTATCCGGTTTGATCATCACCAGTGCCGCGCTGCTGCCAACGTCGGGCAGCAGGTTTACAAAATCTTCTTCCAGGTAGGAACGGTTGTACAGACCTGTCATACTATCACGTAACAACTGCTTGTGAAGGCTTCGAAGCCACCCGGTTTTATCGTACAGGTGCTTCTTTACATTCCATATTCTTTCAGAAACTATACCAAGCAGGCGGTATAACATCTGTGCAGAGATATACGCCTGGCTCTTGAACACATCGTCTTTGTGCTGATGTGAAGGAAAACGCAACAGCATTGAATCCTCTTCGGCAAACGCTCCCGCGTTACGGGTCGTTCTTCCCAGAAAATCCAGTTCGCCAAAGGATTCACCGGGTACGATCTGGGCAATATTTACATCGCTTTCATTTTCCATGCTCATAATGCCCACCCTGCCGGTGTCCACCACGTACAGTTCCCTGGCGGTTGATCCCAGGCTGAAGACTGCCTGCCCTTTTTTGAAATTAACCATTTCGCTCTGGCGGGCTATTATATCCAGCTCGTATTCTCTCAACCTGGAAAATATGTCCATGTTGCGCAGAAGTTCAACCTTCCTGTCGTGTAATGACTCGTCCCGCATTGTTGTTCCCGTTTCACACACCCGAGTTGATCAGGGTGACCTGTTGATTGAGTGTCCACAGATCGTATATATACCCTATGCCGAATATCCCCCCTGTGACAAGATACAACAGGCCTGTAAATATCTTTCCCATGTAAAACCGGTGAACACCGAATATTCCCAGGAATGTCAGCAGTATCCATGCAAGGTTGTAATCCACCGGCCCTTCAACGAACCGTGCATCAGCCTGCCTGTCCATAGACGGTATTAAAAAAAGATCGATCAGCCACCCGATACCAAGAAGCCCCAGGGTGAAAAACCAGATAGTGCCGCTTACCGGTTTACCGAAGTAAAAACGGTGGGCACCCAGGAAACCGAATATCCAGAGTACGTATCCTATTGCCGTGCTGTGAGTGTTTTGCATATGTTTCTCCTTTATTTTCAACCTTAGCCCCCCTTTAGTGAAGGGGGGTTGGGGGGATTCCGTTACGTCTGCACAAAAGACATCACGTATTCGCAAACATCATCAAAGCTACTAACAACTTCATCATTTGTAAACCTTATAACTTTTAAACCATATCCTTCAAGTATAGCGGTACGTTCTCTATCATATTCAATAGCATCTTTATCTTCATGTGATTCGCCATCTATCTCGATTACCAGTTTTAAACTGGCACAGTAAAAATCCACAATATAATTATCGATTGGTTTTTGCCTGAGCACAGTACATGGAAAAGACTTGAGAAATTCTTTCCATATTTTACTCTCAGCAACAGTCATATTATTACGCAATTCACGGGCACGCTTTTTTAATTTTGGATTATATGGGATATGATATCCAGTTGTTATATTTTTATTTATCATTCATGATCCCTTTTGAAATCCACATTCTGCACCTAACAAGTTCCATTGTGACATCATACTCAACGAAATCCCCGGCGCGCTGCGCCGCCCCCTTTACTAAAGGGGGCTCCACACGAAGCAGACTCTCGCCTTAGCCCCCCTTTAGTGAAGGGGGGTTGGGGGGATTCCGTTAAGCCTGAATGCAGCACCAACCA
>Ga0272443_10000113_pt1 | contig 149385 bp, 137 predicted proteins | sample SSMAcet12_FD_193581 | JGI IMG/M metagenome (GOLD analysis project Ga0272443, IMG submission 193581) | Marine sediment archaeal communities from Little Sippewissett salt marsh, Falmouth, MA, United States - SSM-Acet-12 | ecosystem: Environmental > Aquatic > Marine > Wetlands > Sediment ... | reverse complement strand
ATATTCTTAATTATATCAATATGTTAATGTCATTTCCCCTGTATTGAGGTTGCGAAAGAAATGATTGAAAAGGCTGATGGCTATGCGAATTTAATGGATTAATTTTTTCACCGAGAATTGCTGGCTGTCAAGCGATTTGCAACGCCTGGTTTGGCTGCTGCAACGCAATAGCCGTCAGATAAGAAGGTCGGCCAATTTCATGAGATCGTCGATTTCCGCATCCGGACGTCCCGGCAGCCGTTCTTCACTCTGACCGAAGCGGTTCACCCAGGCGACCTTGAAACCGAAAGCGGACGCCCCCGCGGCATCCCATGCATTGGAGGACTGGAACACGATCTCCTCTGGCTTGACCTTCAACCCGTCCACGGCAATATGGTAAACACGGGGATCGGGCTTGAAAATACCCACTTCTTCAACGGAAAAATTTTTCTCGATCAGACCTTCGATCCCTGAGTTTTTGACCGCCGCCTCGAGCATGGCCGGCGTCCCGTTGGATAAAATGGCCAGCCTCAGCCCCCTGTCATTCAGGGTCGCAAGGGCTGCGGGCACTTCCGGATAGCAATCCAGCTTCAGATAGGCATCCATGAGGTCCCGGCGAAGATCGGGATTATCAATATGGTGCATGTCAAAGGCGAAGTCCAGCGCATCGCCGGTAACCTGCCAGAAGTCCGCATGATAACCCATCAGACTTCGGAGCCAAGTGTACTCCAATTGCTTGGTACGCCAAAGGATGGACACCGGATCGGCGCTGTCGCCCATTCGATGGCGATGTTTGCCGACGGCCGAGTGTACGTCGAAAAGCGTCCCATAGGCATCGAACACGCACGCCTTGATTCCTTCGATGGTGCCGGTGTCAGACATGATGGCCTCCTTTTCAATTTATGGGATGGGATCTCCCTGACACGATCATAGGGTGACTATTGCCATTTGTGGTAATACCAAATAGAAATATCCGAAAAAAGACGGTTTGGTCGCGCTCTATTTCAGACCGCGGCTGTTGCAATGAAAACTGCACTCACAAAGGGAAAAGGCTGCCCATGCAAATCACATTCAAGCCCATTGGAACGGCGCACCCGAACACGGACAACATCCCCCGGCACTGGTCGGTCTCGGACGTGGAAGGCACCCTGGCTATCGATCCCCAATACACCGAAGCCCTGGCGGACATCACTGTCGGTCAGCGTATCGTGGTATTGTTCCATTTTCACAAAAGCCCCCCCTTCTCACCCAATCTTCTCAAACAGACCCCGCCCCATCGGCAGCGACCCTTGGGGGTGTTCAGTATCTGCTCGCCCAGGCGGCCGAATTCTATCGGGTTGTCGGTGCTGGAGGTGCTTTCACGCGATGCCAATGTGCTGGGCGTACGCAACATGGACATGATTGAAGGCACCCCCATACTGGACATCAAACCTCTCGTCGACAAGGAATCGAACCTGCCGAGCCGTGAGAACGCCGACTGAAAATTCTTTCCTGCAAAGGAGAAAAGTCGGTCGGAACTAAGATGATCGGGCGAGCCGACCGAGAAGGCGGCGATACAGGCGGTAGTGGGCCAACGGAACGTTGCTGCGCGGTCGGTCATCGAGGCAGGGGAGGTAGCGTCCACCATCCAGCAAAGGCACCGCCTGCGCCACCGCATTCCGCACGGCGGCGGCATCCTGGGCCAGGGAGCCGGCGTCGATGCCTCCGATCAAGGCGATTTCCGGGCCGAAACGACGGCGAAGCATGGCGTACTCCATGCCGGCGCTACGGATATTGCTGATCCACAGGCCGTTGATGCCTGCCTCGATGAGCGACGGCAAAAGCGCGGTCAAATTGCCGCCGGTGGTGCATAGAATCCGCAGCGGCACCCGATGGTGCTTCAACAGGTCGATGACTTTGCGATAGCCGGGAATGGCAAAGCGCGCAAACATGGCCGGCGAGACCACCGGTGCCGTGTTGGAAGCGATGGGTTCGTAAAACGAGGCGTAATCCACCGGCACTCTGGAGAGCACCCGCTCCAGGCAGACGCAGCAAAAATCGGTGATTCGGTCGAGCAGTTCTTCCACCGCCCGCGGCCGTTGGATGAGCGCCCGGCAGGCCGCAACCATCGAAGCCCAGTCCCCGACCCCCAACATCTGCAGCAGACCACCTCCCGAGGCATCCACGTAGACCACCCGGCCCTGACGTCGCAGGCGTCTGGCCTTTTCTTCATAATTATCGCCATAACGGGCTGGCAGGTCGGGATCGTAGTGCCGGCCGAAAGCGGTCGGATCGTTTAGAATGCCCGGCGTCTTGCGGAAAAACGGATAGCTGCGCAGGGTCAGCCCGACACTGTGGTGGGGTTCCAGGTTGAAGTGCGCCGCCACGGACTGTTTACGCCCCAGCCCCTCGTGGTGCCACCGCCGAAGGGTTTCTTCACCGGGCTCTAGGTCGAAAAACGGAAAACGGTCCGTCGTCTCTCCCAGAAGGGTATTTAGAAATCGCTGTCTTTGGGTAATGCCGCCCACGGTTTCACCGCTTGTCGATCCAATCAAGGCAGTCGCCGACAGGCAATCTCGCCCAATGACCCGCTGCCGATAAACGTTATCGCATGAGCAGCAGGCTCAGGGCCATGACCAGCATTCCCGCCACGAGTCCCAGCAGGCTGTCATGGCCCTTGCCGTAGGCCCGGCTGGTAGGCAAAAGCTCGTCGAGGCTGATGTAAACCATGATGCCGGCAACGCCGCCGAACAGCACCCCCATCAATTGAGGCGGCACGGCAGCCGCACCTCCGCCGACGAACAGCCGCACCACCAGGTAAGCGACGCCGGCACCCACCGGCTCGGCCAGGCCGCTGAGAAAGGAGAGTACAAATGCCTTTTTCCTGTCTCCGGTGGCATAAAATATCGGTACGGACACACTGATGCCTTCGGGAATGTTGTGCAGAGCAATAGCCACGGCGATGGCAACCCCCAGCGCCGGGTCCTGCAACGCCGCCAGAAAGGTGGCCAGCCCCTCGGGGAAGTTGTGAATGGCAATGGCCAGGGCCGTGAACAGGCCCATACGCATCAGCTTTTTGTGCCGCGCCTTATCCTCGTGCAACTGTTCCACCGCCAGGCACTCGTCGTTCGCCCCACAGGAATAGGATTCGGGCACGGGCGCGGAAGAATCGTGAAGGGGTGCGGTTTCTGCTTCCGAAGGCGTTTCATGGGGGTTTTCGGGGGCCGGTATCAGGTTGTCGATCAGGCCGATCAAAAACATCCCGCCGAAAAAGGAAGCCGCGTTCACCCAGTGACCCCAATAATCCCCGTAGCGGGTCGTCAGGGCATCGACCCCTTTGTAAAAAATCTCCACAAAGGAGACGTACAGCATGACCCCGGCCGAAAAACCCGTGGCAACGGAAAGGAAACGATAGTTGGTCCGCTTGGCAGTAAACGCCACCATGCTTCCGATGCCTGTCGCCAGGCCCGCGAAGAGAGTGAGTCCCAGTGCCATCCAAACGTCTGTCATACAATCATCTCACTTCCCGTTGGTCTTGCCCGGTCTTTTGCCGACCGTTTCCGGGCATGATTCACCCGGTATGCCCTTTTCCCGAAAGCTTTTGAAACATGTCGCAGCAACCGGCGGCGGGTCCTAGTCCTCGTCGTCCGGCCAGAAATCGTCCTTTTGGGTCTTCTGGCGATGGGAACGTTTGCCGGATCGCTTGTTTCGCTTCCCGGCCTTTTCGTCCTTGTCTTCCACCTCCCGAAACCGGGTCCGTTGCGAGCGCCTGGGGGGCGTTTCATCCCAGCTTTCGTAGCCGTCGTCGTCATGCTCGGTCATGGCGGCACCATTTCCTTTTCATGTGGATGGGGCAAGTGCAGGCATCGTTCTTTCGGAATGCACTGCACCTTGCCCCCTTATACTCAATTTCAAGGACATTGAAAACCGGTTATCGCCGATCTGCGAAGGTTTTCACCAACTGGTGGCTCACCAAGGCGAAACGGAGGCCACGGGAAATTGAGTCAAACCCCGATCCATGGTAAAGTTAAAAATACCATGAAAATCCAACTCGACCTGACGAACCATTGCATTCAGACGGAAGTCAAACGCTGCCACGAGGCGGCCATTTCTCGCTATTTCAAAAGCGGGGGTAACAAAGATGCCATCGAGGCGGAACTCGTTCTGCTGGAAAAAACGCTTGCCGCCTTCGATTTCGCCCTCCTGAGAAGCCGCTGGCCGGAACTGTCGGGCGGCGACGACCGCCCCGTTTTCCTCGTTTGTGACGACAGCGGACGGCCCTGCCTGCGGTTCGATGATCGATCCATCCGCCCACCGGCCGACGAAAACTGAACAACGCGGGTGGCTGCAAGGCGAGCCGTCCGCCTCTAAAACATGTCCTTTTCGCTCTCGTGGATGGTTTTTTCGATGCTCTCCTGCAACTCCCGGGGCAGCCCCATGATATCCACATTGAGAAATCCCCGGACAATGGTGGAGGTCGCTTCTTCCTCGTCAAGCCCCCGGGCCATGAGATATTCGATTTCCTCTCTGGCGATCTTGCCCACGGCCGCTTCGTGGGACAACTCCACGCCCGGCACCGATCCGACCAGCTCGGGGATGGCGTGGATGACGCCCTGCCCCAGAATCAGCCCCTTGCACTCCAGATGCCCCCGGGCCGGCACGGCGTTGCCGCCGATGAATCCCCGGGCGATGATCGTCCCGCCGGTGGTGATGGTTTTGGAAATGATCTCTCCCCGGGTATTCGGGGCGTTGAGAATAATTTTGTTGCCCGTGTCCACGTGGGAGCCCTCCGGGGCCACGATCACCGAGTTGAAGCGTGCCAGCCCGCCGGGGCCGTTGAGATAAACCGCCGGATAGGACTGCACGGTCCGAACCGGTTTCAAAAGGATGTAGTTGCTGACAAAGGCTCCATTTTCCTCCACGTGAACCGCTGTTCTGGGACGTACGGCCACCTGCTCGCCCCAGTTGTGAACCATGGTGAAGGTCAAACGCCCGTTTTTCTTGACGTAGAACTCGGAGATTCCCAGGTGCAGGGCGGACTGCACCCCGTGGGCCGTGGCGCAGCCGGTAATGATGTGCACTTCCGAGTCCTCCTCGACCACAACGACGTTGTGGACGGCCTGGGCGACATCCTTGCCCTTGATGTATAGGCAGGACTGAACCGGGTGCGGGATGACCGCCCCTTTTTTGGTTCGGATGAAATAGCCGCCGTGGACCTCTTTCGCGGTCTGACGGGTAAAATCGTCCTTGTCCGGATCCAGGGCCTTCCAATAGTAGTCGGGCAGGCCCTGGTAGCGCTCCAGGGCCGCCTCGATGCCGAGGATCTCCACATCGGGATTGCGGGTCCGGCAATGAACCCGGCTCTGGTCGAACTGGAGAAAGGTTCCGCTGCGGTCGGCCTCGTCAACGTCCACCCCGGCCATGCGCAACTGCTGCCGGTCGGCCTCGCTGACCTGGCTCAGGTCGGGCAAATCCGGGGCATCGGCACCATCGAACGTGTAATCGCGAAGATCCACCTCTATCGAGGCATTTTTCTTTAATTCAGGCATCGCACGCACTCCTTGTAACCGAATTTGGAGATATGTTCCAGAATGTCTCTGGGCCGGGCCTGGCAGCAAAGGACCCCGTCGTACATCACATGCCCCCGGTCGGCATTGATGTAATCCAGGATGTACCCGGTATGGGTGATAATCAGGCCCGAGGTTTTGACCTTGGCCTTGAGTTCCTTCATGGAGGCGTCTTCGCGGGGCTCGATTCCCCCCTGCAAAAGCTTGCGGACGACCCCTCCGATGAGCTTCATGTTTTCCAGGTCCACACCGGACTCGGGCTCGTCGAAAAGGACCAGGCTGGGGTCCTGGGCCATGAGCTGGAGCAGCTCGGAACGTTTAATCTCTCCGCCGGAAAAGCCTGCGTTGATGTCGCGGTCGAGAAAGGGCTCGAAATTGACCTGCCGGGCCATGTGGACGATGTCCACGTCCCGGTCGCGGGCGCACATCTGCACGAGATGGCGCGTTTTAAGGCCGTAGATGGTCGGCGGCCGCTGAAAGGACATGGCCAGCCCCAGGCGGGAGCGCTCGAAAGTGGGCATGCCGGTGATGTCCTGCCCACGAAAATGGATGGTTCCCCGGGTCACCTCATACCCGGAAAACCCCATCAGGGTCATCAGCAGGGTGGTCTTTCCCGAACCGTTGGGACCGAAGAGGATAAAGGTCTCGCCGTCCTCGATCTTCAGATCGATTCCCTTGAGGACCTCCCGGCCGCCTACACGAACATGCAGGTTGTCGATCTTCAGCATAGTGTCTCCTATGTGTATCGTTGTTAAAGATTCAGCTGTAGACGTCTGCCATTACGCCCGGATGCACCGGGTGAATTTGATTTGCCTCGCAGGCGTCAATGATCGGCAGGAGAATCAGCGACCCTCTGCCCGACTGGAACCGCAGTTGTCTACCGGAGATTTCTTCCATTGCCCCTCACCGCTCCAGGGTACCGCCTTCCATGGTTTCCAGGTAGCTATCGACCACGTGGACGGGATCGATCTGCAGAATCTGGGCATAGCTTTTAAGGAACTGCTTCAGGTAAACCGTGGCCGGCAAGTCCTCGAAACGGTCTGCCTCGATGGCCTTCATAACATCGCTGTTGATCCGGGTAAGGGCGTAAATATCATTAAATTCGATGCCATAGGCCTCCCGAAGCGCCTTCAATTGCGGCCCGGAAAGCCGCTGCCCGGACAGGATCGCTTCGATGCGCTGTCGCATTTCCGGCTCCTCGGCACGCTTCGAGACCCATCGACGAATGCTCTCTTCCCTGGTGGTGCTGTCCACATCCAACCCGGCGGACGGCATCCGTCGAATTCGGCTGGAAAACGCAGCCGCATTCAATTCGCCGCTGTCGATCAACATCCGATCATAAGCGTCCCGTTTGTCATCGTCAACCAAGGTCTGGAAGGCCGTTTCAATGGCGGCCATCAGGGTTTTGCGCTGTCGGTCCGAAAAAAGGGCATAGGTAGCCACACTCTCCTCGTCATAAATGTCCAGCGCCCGCCGATAGGCATGCCGGATTTGATCCTTTCCGGCGTTGGGCGAAACCTCCAAGATTTCGTAATAATTATCGTATTCAAATGTTTTCATGATTCCAGATTGCGGTCGAAGGGTCATGTGATTGAACGATCAGCCGCTCGGCGATCTGTTTCAACTGCATAGCTGTCGTGGTATCAGGGAAATTGGCGATGTAAGGTTTTCTGGTATAAATCGAATCAATAACGCGATCATCGAAATCGACCTGGCCCAAAAATTCAAACGGCGAATAAAAGTGACGGTTGCAGACGGTGGCGATTTTGCCGCCCAGGGTACTGTCGGCGCTCCTGCGAAACTGGTTCAGGATCAGGTTGAACTGAAACCCGCCAATCTCCGCTTTCAGCCGTTGCATATTGTCAGGATCGGTTTTCGATACGACATCGAAAACATCGCCGGCTTTCAGCCCGTTGCCGCCCTTGTCCATGACCGCGGCTTTGGTCTGGTCATTGAAATCGTTCTCCTTGACGATCTGTTTCAATTTTCTCAGGTAGACCGCCTTGATAAAGCGGAAGCCATTTTCGATGGAAGTGGGTTCGGGGGTGCAGATGAAAATTCCCTTTTGGGAGGTCAGAAAAAAATCGAGGGTATTGAAATTGGTTCCGGCGCCGAGATCCAGCAGGACATAATCGAAAGGCAGCTGCCGGATGGCATGGATCAGCTTCATTTTCTGGGCATAGAACAGGTTGGCGATCTCCATGGAGCAGTTGTTGGAGCTGATCAGGAAAAGATCGGCGACATGGGTGTCGGCCGCCACCCGCTCCATCTGCGATTCGGTTCGATCCAGAAAGCGGTTCAGCCCTTCGTCGGGCGCCGGAAGCCCCAGGAAGGTATGCAGGTTGGATCCCCCCAGATCCAGGTCGACCAGGGCTACGGTTTTTCCGCTGTTGGCCAGCAAAGCCCCCAAACTGGCGGCGACAAAGCTTTTGCCAACCCCGCCTTTGCCTCCTCCTATGGGATAAATCGTCGGCATCGGCCCCCATGTATCGGTTCATGGTTGTTGGATTAGAATAATCCTTATAGCATTGATCGGACCGCTGATAAAGAGCGTCAAGGAACCAGGGCTGTCGGGCTGAGGCCTGATTCGTACGCCGGCAGCCTATCCGAAAATCCGGGAAAATTCAGTCGCCAGTCAGATACCGCTTTCCCATGCGTACATAAGCGTCCATAACCAGCCAGGCCCGTGCGCCGAAAACGATGTCCGTGCGCTGCAGCAGATCCCGCACCGCATCCCGATCCATCATGAAGACCTCGATGTCCTCGGAATCCCCGTTGCGGTGGGTGGCGGGCGCGCCCTGAACTTCGGCAAAAACCATGGAAATGGCCTCGTCGGTAATTCCCGCAGAGGAAAAGATGGCAGGACTTTCGCGGTAGACACGCACCAGATCCAGACCGGTTTCCTCCTGCAGTTCCCTGGCCGCTGTGGCCGCCAGCTCCTCGCCCGGGTCCAGCAGTCCGGCGGGGAATCCGTACTGGTACCCGCCCACGGGCACGCGGAACTCCTTGATTACCACCAGCTTGTCTTCATGCCGATGGTACGGGACGATAATCGTCGCATCGGGATGCTGGATCTTGCCGGTGATGCATTTAGGCTGCTCTTCACGCGTGACCATGTGCCAGCGTTTGCGGTTGCCCCGGCGGTCTTCGTAATTCACCGCAACCATGGTGGCGAATTGGCTTTTGGTTACAACAGTGGAATCGATAATTTTCATTTTATGGAAAAATCTCTTTATTTGAGTTTGTTATCAATGATTTTGGCCAACGCTTTCCTTAGAAGCTTTTTCAGGCCAACTGCGGCCACACACCCGAAAGAAAGTGGTACGTTCGTGGGAGCGGCTTCCAGCCGCGATTCGGTTCGCAATCATCGCGGCTGGAAGCCGCCCCCACGAACAACTGTGACTGAACAGATATCATTTCCTTAGGCAATCATACGCCTGCTGGATCTCTTTGAAGCGTGCTTCGGCCAGTTCCTGGATTTCCCGGCCCAGATGCTGGACCTTGTCCGGATGGTACTGGGCGGCCAGACGGCGGTAGGCGGCTTTGATCTCCTCTTTGGACGCGCCCGGTTCGATCTCCAGTACTGTGTACGGATTGGCGTCGGCGGCGTGGGATTGATGGTCATCGGCCGTCTGCCCGGTTTGATTGGAACGTGTGGAAGCCTCTTTCAACATACGTTGACGCCGGTAGTAGCGCCAGAGAAAGTAGAGCACCAACAGGTCGTCCAGCCAGCCCCACCCGGCCAGAAAATCCGGCACCAGGTCGCGCGGGAACAGCACGTAGAGTATCGCTCCGATGAGGTAAATCAAGCCCTTACTCATAATGATTGCCGACGTAGAATTGACTGGATCATGTCGTCGAGCTTCTGCAGGAAAAGGGATCGATCCCGCGGGGTCATGGGCGGCGGACCGCCGGTTTGTTCGCCGGCACCGCGAAGATCCGCCAGCAGGTCCCGAATCGCTGTGGCATCGCCGATATTGTCTTCGGTAAAAGGTTTTCCCGTTGTCCCCAAAACCAGCGCGTCCTTTTCCAGGCATCGACCGGCAAGAACGATGTCGGCGGTGACCACGATATCGCCGTCTCCGACCTGTTCCACGATCCAATCATCGGCCGCATCGAAGCCGCCGCCCACCACCTGGAGGGAGGTTCTCGAATCCCCAGGAATCCGCATCCACCTGTTTGCGACCAGGGTGACCATCAGCTGATATCGGCCGGCGACGCGATAAACCTCGTTTTTTACAGAACACGCGTCGGCATCAACAAAAATATGTAACATGGTGGTTCCGTTCTCGCAGGCAAACGCATATCTCGCTCCCACGCTCTGCGTGGGAGTGCCCATTGTCCAGCATTATTCCGTTCCCACACAGAGCATCATCTCGTTCCCACGCTCTGCGTGGGAATGCCTGCCCCGGTCAGGATACGACGCTCCCACGCAGAGCGTGGGAGCGAGACGGCATATGTGGCCGAAACGATGATCTAACTCCCATATTTTTTATTCAGCCCAATTAATGCAGGGTTGTTCTGTAGCATTGAATGTCCTTTATTTTTCTATTACTTCCCAGTGACCACCCTTGGCCGGACCGACCCGCTTCAATATCCCTCTTTTTTTCATTTGGTCGATTTGCCAGGCAACGCCCTTGGGAGTAATGCCTACAGTCTCGGCCAATTCAGCCATGGTGATCCGCGGATTTTCAGCTATCAGAAGCAGTATTTTGTGCCTAGTTTTCCCACTAGTTTGCACCCTAGTTTCTTCCCTAGGTCGGGTGATTTTTTCCTATCGCCATAGGTCGGTCTATGAAATTCCAAAGTGAACATAGTATTGAAGCGAATCGTTACCCCGGGACAGTTTTCCTTTTTCAACGCTGCCCGAATCCGTTCGATGCCGGTTCCCATCCTTTCGATATAGTTGCATCGCAGCAACAGGCTGGCAATCAGTGGATTGCGGCAGACACTAAGGGGTGGTGGCTCCGGCGACCTTCGCGGGGTCTACCACGATATCGTATTCCTGGATTACCTGGGACGGATCATCCACGTTTCATCCAGCATCCTTTAATGCGATATCGATGAGTTCCTGACGCGTCTGTTGTTCGGTTTTCATAACCGGTAATCTTTTTAAAGTTTTGCGAGGAATTCCCCCAAGCCCTGCTTTACCTTTGTATCGGTTCCTTCATGGATGATGCTGCAAGTACAGTCATTCTCGGTATGATAGGATTTTTCCCAATTTATTGTTACTACAACTATTTGATTAAAAATAAGAAATGCCCCAAAAAGATTTTTAGGGGATGGTTGGGGAAATGTCAAAGACAAATGGGCGGTTGGCTATGGGCGAGGGGAAAAACAGTTTACTGGTTTCTGGTTATCGGTGCCATCTCTTTCAAACCCTTCACGGTGTTATCTCAACAAGCGTGCCGTTGGGCACGAGCCTGTAGATTTCCTCCATTTCCCGGTTGGTCACCGCGATGCACCCTTCGGTCCAATCACTTTGGGCATGCGAAGCACCGACCCGAGAGAACCCGTTTTTCAGGCCATGAATCATGATATCGCCGCCCGGACAGACGCCGAGCTCCCTGGCCCGCATTTTATCCTGCTCGTTGGGATAGGAAATATGCAGTGACAGGTGAAAACCGCTGTTGCCGTTGCGCGAATCGATAAAATAAAACCCTTCCGGGGTCTTGTTGTCACCCGCCGCCTCTTTGGGTCCGACCGGATTGCCTCCCAGGGCAATGGGGTAGCTTTTGATCACCTCCCCCTTTGCGAGCAACGTCAATCGCCGAGCCTGCTTTTGGATCAGGACTTTATCGGCCGGCTCCATCCTGACGGCGAATACCTTCGCTTCGAGCGCGGCAACCGTTTCCTGAAGCTTGACAACCTCATCCGTTTTTCGTTCCAGGGCTTCCCGGGAACGCTCCAGCGCTGCCTGCCGGGCAGCCATTTTTTCATCCTTGAGGAGAACATTATGAATCTGCAGGATCAGCATCTGGCTATCGTGCCGGTAGTCGCTGTCCGGGTAATCGCGCACGACTGTCTGAAGACATGCGAGTGATTTCCGGTAGTCTTTATGGGCGTTATGGGGATAGGCATAGACAACCCCCATCTCGAAAAGGACGCGGTCCGCTACCCCGGGATGGTTCTCGATAATTTGCGCGTATTTATCCAGGGCCGCCGCGTAATTCCCCTGGTTGAACAACTGATTGGCCTCCCTGGAGAGGGCTCTCTCATCCAGGTGACTGCAACCGCCGGCAAGCATCGGAATGATCATGATGCCGACGACGAGGCGGCAAAGAAACCCGCCTGCGCATTCGGACCTTGGACACACAATCGTTCGGGCGCGTGGTGATGATAGTCGCAACGTCAGTCCTCTTTGTAGATCCGCATCAGACGATCAAGAAGGAAGTGGCCAGGCAATACTGCCCGGCCACTTCCCGGCAATTTACTTCTTCATTGATTTCTTGAACATTTCATCGGCGGCTTTGGCCTTTTCCTCAGCCATTTTTTCTTTTTCCGCGGCGATTCGCTCTCTTTCGTTGGCTCGCTGCTCAGCTTCCTCGGCGCGTGCGAGGGCTTCATTCGCCTTGGCAATGGCCTCGTCGGCCGCCATCTTGGCGTTCTCCGCATCCTGGGCCGCCTGATCCGCTTGTGCAGCAATCGCCTTTTCCCGGGCCTGTACCGCCTCGAGGTCTTTTTGGGTCGCGCACCCCCCGATACCAATCGCGAGTACTGTCGTCATGCAAAGCCCTAAAATCATCTTCTTCATCGGTAATCTCCTCTTCTTGTTTGGGTTAGGTTTCAAACAAAACCGCATCCAGTTCCAGATCGATTTTCAAGCGCCTGGCGGCTTCTTCGGCCGCAGGCTGATTATCGAAAGGGCCGGCCAGAACCCGGTGCCGATCGCCCTCGGACAGCACTCTGGCAGGAATGGGCGGCCCCTGGTGGTTGATGATGGCCGCCAGCCGCTGGGCATCGGGCTTGTCCCGCAAACTGGCCGCCAGAACATACCACGCGTCCGTTTTGAATGCCGGCAGCTCCGGTTGTCCGTACAGCCGGTCCGGATGCCGGATTCTGACCGGCTGCGCCGCAGCCGTTACAATACCATCACGATCCGCGGATACTGGCACAGGGATACCGCGGGCCTCAAGCACGACCGCCTTGACCTTTTTCCAGTCCAGCGGGCTTTTCGATTGTGCTTCGATATGTTTCAATTTCCCATAAACCTTCTTCCAGTTGGCCGTGCCTGATTCTACAAAAGGCGTATGCGCTTCCAGGTAGACAATACCGTCACGCCGGCCGACCAGATAGGGCTGGTTGACAATAAGGACCGGGGTTTTCACCGGGGTTTTTTTGAAAAGACGCTCGATATCTTCCGGATAGAGCCTGATACACCCATTGGTTGCCCTGAGCCCGATGCTGGCCGGTTTGTTCGTGCCATGAATCAGATAGCTCGGCTCACTCAAATAAAGCGCATATTCCCCCAATGGGTTGAGAGGTCCCGGCGGCACCTTGGACGGCAGGGGGTCCCCCTTTTTGCGATGATCTGCGGCGATGGAGGCGGGTACATACCAGGTCGGCCGGTGTTTCTTTCGCGCGACAAACATTTCCCCCATGGGGGTCGGCCGATCTTCGCTTCCCACGCCGACCGGGTAGGTCGATACGCTCAACAACATGCCGTTTCTTTTAAAGTAGAAGATACGCATGGTGGCCAGGTTTATCACGATTCCGTTGCGCCGGGTGTCAGGAAGGATAAAGGTCAAGGGCAGCAGGATTCGCTTCAAAGCATCAGGCACCCAAATATCGACGCCTGGATTTGCAGCACGGATGTCATTGATGCCCAAGCTGAAGTGTCGCGCAATATCCGGCAGCGTATCCCCCCGCTCCAGCCGGATCGTCGCCAAGCGGCCGATGACGTCATCGCCTTCGGTGACCACAAAGTCATTCCGTTCAATCGCGTCCACCGGGTATCCCGGCAACGGGAGCGATTTGGCCAGATATCCACGCATATCGGCACAGCCAGGCACAAATAAGACGATCAGCAATAAAATCGTAAAATGAAACCTGTTGGATAAAAGGGGCAGGGCAAGGATTCGTTTGAGGATCATAGCGCTACAATCTGTCACTTTTTACCGGTGCATCAATTTTAATTCCATCGTCACAGGGAACGGGATTGTCTGATAAACCATACCAAGCCTGGTCGATAATTACAAAATATGCGCACTCGCAGGGATGTCTATGTTTTTATATCCTCATTCATCATCGTTGCGGGCGAACCGGCCGAACAGCCGCCTGATCGGAAGGTTCCGCGGCGTTTGGTCCCGTGAAAAGGCCGTCAACTCGCCCGACTCTTAAATGTTCTGCGATGCGGCGAACAATTTATGCAAAGTCCATTCCCAAGGTAGCCGGTCGGCATGTTGGGCAAGCCTCTTTCCGCCTTGCTGGTTGCGGCGAATCGTGCTGAAATGATAACAACCATGCAAATATAAACGTTCTAAAACCCGACAGCGAAGGGAAACAACATGAGTGACAAGCACACAGATGACGCGATCCTGAAAATGGTGCGTGGTTTCATGGCCAGCCGCGTGGTCATCAGCGCGGCCGAACTGGACCTGTTTACCCTGCTTGCCAACCAAGCGCGCACGGCGGACGAAGTTGCCGACGCCATTGGCGCCGATCTGCGTGGGATCACCATTTTACTCGATGCCCTGTGCGCCCTGGGATTTTTGGTGAAAACAAACGGCACCTACCAGACCGAGTCGTCCGCCGCCCCGCTTTTGTCGGCCGACGGACCGGCGTCGGTCCGGCCCATGGTGCTTCACATGGGATCGGTGTGGCGCAACTGGTCCAACCTCAACGATATCGTGCTGGGAAATGCCTTGCCGGATTTGGGGAAAAACATCATGGACAAGGAGAATTACGAGGCCTTCATCGGGGCCATGCACGTGGTCGCATCCAGAACCGCACCGGGTGTGGTGGCGGCCATCGGCCCGGACGGGGCCAGGCGATTGTTGGATGTCGGCGGCGGTTCCGGATCCTACACGATAGCCTTTCTCGCGGCACAGCCATCCATGCGGGCGACCCTGTTCGACAAACCGCCGGTGATCGAGATGGCCAGGACCCGGATCGAAGCCGCCACCATGGCAGATCGCGTCACGCTGGTGCCAGGCGATTTCTACAAGCACGAACTGCCGGCAGGGCACGATCTGGCACTTTTATCGGCCATCATCCATCAGAACAGCCCGGCGGAAAACGAGGAATTGTACCGCAAGGTCCACCGGGCGCTGGATGCCGGCGGCCGCATCGTGGTCCGCGATCACGTCATGTCCCCGGATCATACCCAGCCGACCGAAGGCGCCCTGTTCGCAGTGAACATGCTGGCCGGCACCAAAGGCGGGGGCACCTACACATTCGAAGAAATCGAGGCCGGTCTGGCGGCCGCCGGATTTGTGGGCATCCGGCAGATTCAGAGCAAAGCCATGTTTTCTCTGGTGGAAGGCTTCAAACCGTAAATCGTGTCTTTCCAGAAATGGCTAATTCACCCGAATGAGTGATCGCATCCAACGTCTCTCCAAGTCCCAGTACCTCAGAGGCCTGCAGTGTCCCAAGGCGCTCTGGCTGCATCGCCCCCGGCCTGATCTGGCGCCACCCATCACCGAGAAGAAGCAGTGGCTGTTCGATTCCGGCCACGAGGTCGGCCAACTGGCCCAAACCTTTTTTGAGGGCGGCCTGTTGATCGACGAACCCTACCGTGCCACCGACCGGGCCATCGACGCCACAAACCGTGCCATCGCCGACGGGCGCGAGGTGATCTACGAAGCCACGGCCTGCTCCCCGGACGGGGCATTCTCCCGGATCGATATTCTCAAAAAGAACGGTCCGGCCCACCGCTGGGACCTGATCGAGGTCAAACAATCCACGGCGGTCAAGGATTATCACGTTGACGACATCTCCCTGCAGCGCTACGCTTTTAACGGGGCCGACTACGACGTGCAGCGCTCTATCCTGATGCATCTCAATCGCGACTATGTTCGCATGGGCGGGATCGATCCCCACCAGCTTTTCCTTTTAGAAGACTGCACCCAACTGGCCGTTTCCCGCATGACGGCGGTCCCGGACCTTCTGGCCAACCTGCTGCAGGTGGCCAACTAGTCCGACGAACCAGCCGCTCCCATCGGCAGGCACTGCAGGTCGCCTTTCGAATGCGACTTCGTAGGCTACTGCTGGCAGCATGTGCCGGCCTATTCCGTGTTCAACGTGTTCGGTGGGAACAAACTGGACCGCCTGCTGGCCATCAATGTCTTAGATGTTCACAACCTGCCGTCTGCACTGCCCATGACTGACCGCCAGGCCATCGATATCCAGGCCCATGTGAATGGAAAAATGCACATTGACCAAGACGCCGTGGCCGGATTTCTCAACTCGCTGGAATACCCCCTTTACTACCTCGACTACGAGACCATCTTTCCGGCCATCCCCCTGTTCGACCAGTCGTCGCCCTACCAGCAGATCCCCCTTCAGTTCTCCCTGCACGTCCAGCAGCGTCCTGGTAGTAAGGTTGCGCATGAGGAGTTCCTGCATATCGATGGTGGCGATCCCCGGGATAATTTCGTACGAGCCCTGGTCGAAAGCTGCGGCAGCCACGGATCGGTAATCGTCTACAACATGGCCTTCGAGGCGCGTATCAATCGCGAACTGGCCGCGCTGTTTCCGCAGCAGGCAACGGCCCTGGAGGCGATCAACGCCCGTATGGCCGATCTGCTGATTCCCTTCCGATCCCGAGATGTCTACCATCCGGCCATGGAGGGCTCGGCATCGATCAAAAAAGTTCTGCCCGCCTTCGTTCCCGAACTGCGTTACGACGATCTTGCCATCGGCGGCGGCGATACGGCCTCGCGCCAGTATTTAAAGTGCCTCAAAAACATGGTGACAGAGGATGGGAAGCAGACGATCTACGCCGACCTGAAACGCTACTGTGCCATGGACACCTGGGCCGAGGTGCGGCTGATTGAACGGTTGCGGGAGTTGGCGGGATAATGTGAAATTTTCTTTCTGTTCGCTATTCGCGAATTCAGAATGGTGAACGATCATCCGGCACGCAGAATCGATCAGGAAAAGGCCTCCGGGACCGTTGACGCATCAATATCTCGACGAGCTTGTTCAAAAATCTCCTTAGGGAACATTTTTAGCTCGGCTGATAAAAATTCATAATGCGGAAGATAGCGGCTGATGATCCAGGCCACAGTGATGGCCTGGTCGCGGTCACGCTGCCTTTTAAGTGGATTCCGATCAGGCTGGCGGCTCATCCAGATCTTATGCACGGCGAAGGCCCTGGGATCAGGACAGACGAGTGGTGCCGGGTAACCGTTGCTCCCGATTACGACCTGAGAAAATTTGGGAGCGGATACCAACCATTGAAGGTTGCCGATCTCTGCGGCGACGAGGTCGGAGGAATCTCCCACTTGTTTCGGCTCTGAGGCAAAAACCGACATAGGCAGGGGTTTGACAAAATCGACCATGTATCCGTCTTTGTTGACTGCGCGGAACGGCTGCAAACGCATCCGCCGGAATGAACAGTCCGCCTTCTTCAATAAATCAAGCATTCCCTTGGTGGAAGAATTTTGATCCAGGATCGTCAGTTTAAGCCGAGCCTTGACGTCCCAAAGCATATCCATGTCCTGTGTGGCAAGAATCGGGCGGTCCACGAACACGCCTGCGGCAGCTTCGTATGCATAGATGGCATTGGTTCCGATGATGGTAATGCTTTTGCCCAGCAATTTATGCTGGTCCAATATGCGCCATACCCCGGCAGCAACGTTCGGCACCCGCTGGATCGATGCTGCTTTACAAAACCGGGACTGTTCTTTGAGTCTTTCCTTAATCGTTGAGAGCCGACGGTTATTTTCCTGCTTGGCGCGCCTGAACTGCTCAAGGATCGCCTCTGTCTTTTGCGACCGGGGGCCCAGGCTTTTCCCATTTCCGTATCGATCCGTTGACCTGAAGAGATATTGTTTCCCTTTGGCTTTCTTCCAATGCATACCGCCCCGGTAGGACCGGCTTTCCCGGAACAATTGTTTGTAGGCCTGGAAAAGCTGCTCCGTATCGATAAAAATACGACGCTGGGTATTGTTCATTTCTGACGGAGGGATAAAGTTTTCCATCATTTTCCAAAATTTCGGTTTTGAAAGAAAACAGAATGCAGAGGCACTCTATGACAGTCGTTTTCCTTCTTTTTGCTATTATACAATAAATGAAGGAAAACCAGTTTTATGTCAATAGATATCGATAGTTTTGAGAATTAAAAGAATGAAAAGACACGGTACGAAGAATTCCCTCCGCCTACCATTTGAGTATTCACCACTCACTGTTCACGTTCCTGCCTTCACCTTCAACCCCTCGTCAATCAGGTCCAACACCGTCTGCTTCCCCCGAGGAAACGGATACCCCTCATAGCTCTGGGAAAAAAGCAGGCCCCCACGGCGGTTTCGCCAGTAGTTGCCGGCATGATCAAAGCAGACCCGGCCGGTGACCGACAACTCCTGCATGGTCAACCGCAGTTCCTGCAACTGCCCGGTGGGAGTCAGCATCTCGAAATCGCCCGCTTCCATCTCCGCGGCCAGGGGGGTGCCGGGCCAGGGACGCAAGGGGCGTGAGCGGATGTAGTGCGGATCAATCTCGCTGAGAACGCGGGCCGTATTTCTGGCATGCTGTTCCCACAAGGCTTTCCCGCCCAAACCGGGCATCCAGTATTCCGAAAGCTGGAAACCCGCTCCCAGGGTTTTTTGTCCCCCCTTGATGTGGATCTCGGCGGTGGCACCCTTGCGGATCTTTTTCAGAACCGTGTCGTCCCCACTTTCCAGGCCGACATGCAGTCGGTCCAGGCCCGCTTGCCGGATGGCTTTGAGGTCTTCGAGGGATTTTTGCACCAGGGTTTTGGAGCGTGCATAGGTGGTCACCCGGCGGATGGTGGGAAAAGTCCGGCGCAGATATTCCAGCACTTCCACCAGTTGGTCGGTTTTCATGATCAGGCTGTTGGCATCCTGGAGAAATACGGTTTTGCCGCCGGAAAGCAGCCAGTGATAGAGCATGGCAAACCCCTGGTGGTGGTTTAGCCGGGGGTGTTTCTCGATGAGGGCGATGGCGCCCTGGTGGCTGATCTCGCCGTCGGCGCCGGATTGCTTTATAAGATCGTCGCGCAGGGCGGCCATGGCGTCGATGTCGCCTTTGATATCGGTCGCCGACCGCACCTGGAATTTCTCGGTTTTATACATGCCGCAGAACGTGCAGTGGTTCCAGGGGCAATTGCGGGTCAGACGGATCAGCAGTGAATCGCTGCCGCCCTCGCTGGGCGGCCGGTAAACGCCGGTTTCGAAAGCATATCGTTCGGGAATCAATGAATTCATTAGGCACCGTATGCAGATTGGTTGGGTTGGTTAAATTGGTTTCATTGGTTTGTTGGTTAAGATCGCTTGGGGCGCAGATGCAATCGGTCATCGGCTATCGTTCCGGTCCACCAATCCCACATCACACATCCCATATCACAAGTCACCATTCACGGATCCCAGATCACCATTCACAGTTCACTGCTCACCGTTCACAGAACAACCGGTAGTCCGGCCAGTCTTGAAATGAACCAACCCCTCTTCGCAGATCCTCACAAAGGGAATGGCCGCGCCGGTAAGGGCGATCAGGGAAAGCAGCGGGTCGGGGAAGGCAACGCCCAGATCCGCCACGGCCCGTTGGATGGCATTGAGCTTCTCGTTCAGCTCTTCCAGGGGCAGTTCGGACATCAATCCGAAAATGGGCAGAGCCAGTTCCTCAACGATACGGCCGCTTTCGCAGACCACCGCCCCGCCCTGCAATTCACCGATGCGGTTGATGCAAAGGGCCATGTCGGCCTCGTCGGCGCCCACCACGACGATGCAGGAGGTATCCCAGGCCGCACTGCAGGCCATGGCGCCCCGGGTCAGGCCGAATCCCCGGATCAGGCCGGTGAAGAACTTCCCCGACGTGCGGCTGCGATCGATGGCCGCGATCTTCGCCAGATCTCCGGCATCCCTGACTTGGATTTCGCCGTTGACCACCGGCAAATCGACTTTCGCCTCTTTAGTGACCAGGTCCGTGACCATCTCGATGGCCCGCACCACGGCCGTGTCGCCGCCCCCGGAAGCCCGGATGGCAAAATCCGAGGGTTCGAAGCGCCTGGGAAGATGGATCGTGTTCAGGTTATCAGGGGAAAACCGGTGGCTGCGAGGCGCCGCTTCCAGATTTCCGTCTTTGGCGATGACGCGGCCGTCGCTGACCACCCGCATGGCCTTAATGGTCTGCGGATCTGGGATCAGAACCATGTCGGCAATTTTTCCGGGAGCGATGCCGCCGATGCGGTCGTCCAGGCCAAAGTGCTCGGCCACGTTCAAGGTGGCCATCTGCACAGCGGTTACCGGGTCGAAGCCGCAGTCAATGGCTTTTTGGACCAGAAACTCCATGTAGCCCTTCTCCATGAGATCCCGGGGAGAAATACCGTCCGTGGTCAGGATCAGCCGCCGGGTGTCGGGGACCATTTCCCGAATGGCCGCAATTTCAGCCAGATCCCGCCGGATGCTGCCCTCCCGCACCATCACATGGATGCCCAGCCGCAGCCGGTCCAGCACCTCGTCGGCCTTGATGGGCTCATGGCACGAAGAGACCCCATAAGCTGCATAAGCCTGTAGCCTGCTGCCGCGGGCGCCGGCCGAGTGCCCCTCCAGCTTCTTTCCGCATGCCAGTGTGGCGGCAAGAATTGGTTCGAATACCTCCCGATTTTGAAGCACGCCCTGCCAGTAGGATTCGCCCAATCCGACGATATCCTGACGGGATAGAAGTGCCTCCAGATCGGCCGGATCGATTCCTGCAACCGCCCGGCTGGTGGACACCATGGGAGGCGCCGTGGCAAAGAACTTAATGGGCTGATCCTTCAGGGACGCCAGAAAATCGAGGACACCGGCCAAACCGGCGACCGGATAGGGCTCCAGGGTCTCGGTAACGATGGTGGTGGTGCCGCCCACAGCCACATATTTTAGAAATTCGCCGGCGGTGAACAACCAGGCCACATGGGTATGGCCGTCAATCAGTCCGGGAATCAGAGTAGCGCCTTCAGCATCGATGACCGTGGTGGCGTCGCCGATGGCATATTCCACATCCGCCCCCACGCAGGCGATGTGCTCGCCGCAGGTCACCACCGATTGGTTGTCCAGAATTTCACCGGTGTAGACATTTACGAGTCGGGCGTTAACAATAGCTAAATCCCCAGGGGCATTCCCCAGGGCCACATCGATCAGTTTCTCTTTTGGCTGAGTCATGAGTCACCGTTTTTCGGGTTGCGGGTTTAGCGTTCAGAGTTTCTCGTTAACAGTCCACGGACCACCGTCCACCGATACCACAAATCGCAAATACCCGTCCACCGTTCCCCATCGCCGCCACAATCTCCCCAAGCGCAAAAGGCAGAGCCCCGTTAGAGGCTCTGCCTTTTGATGACCGCTGAAACGGCGGTCTTTATTTATTGCCTTGCTTAATCGAAGCTCTGCCGTCGATCATGCCCTCAGAGTTTGCAGGCTGTGTGTGATGACCATCCGTCGACACATCGGTTGACGAAATATGCGAGCAGAATGAGCGTCAGTGCTATGCCTATCATCGGGCACCTTCCTTTCTATTATCCGGCTACATCGATCCCGGGATCGCAGCCCAGATGCTCGTCGCGATTCTCACACTGGAAATTGGCTTCACGGGTATCCACATGCCCTTCACTGTTGTCATCGAAGTAATCCTGATTTCTATTTTCGGCCATGATATCACCTCGCATGTCTATAGGTTGTTTGTATTGCTTCCTGTGTTTGGATAAAGATAGGGCTTTCTGAGAAATTGACAATGGGAGCCGGCTGGCCGTATGATGGGAGGGAAATACTACCAAGAGAGTTTTGGGTTCGGGCTTCAGGGCTGAGGAACTCTTTAAAACCCGAAATTTTCTTTTTTCCGTCATTCCGGCGCAGGCCGGGCACGAAGTGAAGCTTTAGCGCTATCCAGTTATTTCAATACTTTCTGGATGCCGGATCAAGTCCGGCATGACGAGTTTGGTTTTTACGAACCATCAAGGTTCACGGTTCACTGATCACCGGCCCTTTCCCGTACAGCCGCCGGGCATTCTCCACGACGGCCTCGGCCACGGCTTCCACGGCAACCTCTTTAATCCGGGCGATGGCCTCGAGGGAATGAATCAAATTGGCCGGTTCGTTGCGGGCCTTGGGATCGGGACCAGCACCGGGCTGTCGGTTTCCACCAGCAGGCAGGAGAGCGGCAGGTGGCGGACAAGCTTCTGTTTCTGGCGCGAACGAACGATGGAGGGCGGAACAGAGAAAAAATAGCCCGCTTCGACCGCAGGCAGGGCGACGGAGGCTTTGCCGTCAAAGGCATGCATCTGGACCCGGACCGCCTGGCTCTCCAGTAAAAGAGACACCGCATGACGACCGGCGGAGCGCGAATGCACGTTCAGCGGCAGATCCAATTCCCTGGACAGTTTAATAAAGGTTTTAAAGATCTCCCTTTGCAGCGCCTTTTGCTCATCTTCCCTGACGGCCCAAAAGTCCAGCCCCACCTCGCCAATGGCCGCGAACCGATTGCGATGACTGCGAATAAAATCCACCATCTCTTTGGCCTGGTCAAGATCGAGAACGGTCGGATAGAGCCCGGCGGCCGGCCGCAGCATGGGATGAATCCGGGCCAGTTCCAGATTCCTGCGGGCATCGTCCAAGTTCTCCCCCACGGCCACAACCGCCGCCACCCCTTCCCTTTGTGCCCTTTTGAGAACCGCATCCCGGTCGGGGTCGAAGGCAGGGTCGCAGATGTGGGCATGCGTGTCCACCAGATGATATTTCGATAATTTCATGACTTGACGGCTCCCGATTCGCCTTGTAGAAAGTGACGGGGCCAGAAAAAAAATCCGCCCGATGTCAGGATCGATTCAACGCCTCCAAAGATACAACCGCGTATCCCTTCACAACCTATCGAGGGCGCAGTTCTCAAGCCTAACGTCTTAGGGATACTGACCGATACGATTATACGGGTAGAAAACGCATCCAGGCAAGCCTGAAAAGCGGCTTGGTTACCGATATAAGCCTGGATATTGGGCTTTTCTCAGTATAGGGTAGCCGTTACCGTCAGGGTTTCCCACTGAAAACTCCCATACTGTCCACAGCTCCTCAACTCCCGGCGGGTTATTTTCAAACGGAGAGCATCGATTTATGAACAATCAGGTGTCAGGAAAAATGCGGCCATTGCTCAGATGCGTTCGGCGATCATTGACACTCCTTTTTTTTGCCGGATGCCTGCCTCTTCTGTTTCTGGTTCCCGCGACAAACGGTGCAGCCCAGCACACCCACATGACCATCCGCGTCGGTGCGTATGAGAATCCTCCGAAAATTTATACCAATCGGGAAGGCCTCGTGGTGGGGATTTTCCCCGATATTCTCGACCGAATCGCCGACGAAGAGGGATGGAAACTGGAGTACGTTTTCGGCACCTGGGCGCAGTGTCTCAAGCGCCTGGAGGAAAACCGGATCGATATCATGGTCGATATCGCCGCTTCGGAAGAAAGAAAGCAGAAGTTCGATTTCTCCGACGAAACCATTTTTCTAAATTGGGGTGCCGTCTACACCCGCAGAGAACTGAGCATCGAGTCGCTTCTGGACCTTCACGGCAAGACAGTCGCCGTCGTGGAAGAAGACATCCATACCGTGGGCGAGCATGGAATTCGCAAGCTGGATGAAAGCTTTAACCTCGATCTGACCTATGTCCAGGTCGGCAGTTACCGGGATGTATTCGAGATGATCCAGTCCGGAAGCGTGGACGCCGGTGTCGTCAACCGGCTCTACGGCTCCATTTCAGAGAAAGCGTACAACGTCAAAAAATCGCCGATTATCTTCAATCCTGTTCAGCTCCAGTTCGCCTTTCCCAAAAACAGCCCCACGGGGGCCGTCCTGGCCGAACGGTTAGACGCCCGCATCAGCGCCATGAAAAACGATCCCGACTCCGTTTTTCATGAGATCGTCAATTGCTATCTGGCCGGGGTCGAATTCGACCGCAGGATCAACCCCGCATTGAAAACCGTTGTTCTCACCAGTGAGGAAAAAGCCTGGCTCAAGGACCATTCCGTCATCCGGGTTGGGGTCGACCCCGCCTATGCCCCATACAGCTTTGCAGACCGAAGCGGAACCCGCCACGGAATCGCGATGGACTTTCTCCATCTCGTCAACAAGCATCTGGGCGTCGACCTCCAGGTGGTGGAGGGGCTGAACTGGCCGCGGATTCTCCATGCAGCCAAAAACCACACCGTGGATCTCGTACTGACAGCGGTCGATACTCCGGAAAGAAGAGCGTACCTCGATTTCACCAAAATTTACATTCCCACACCCCTGGTTATCATGGCCAGGGAGGATGACGATCGCATCGACGGGCCCGAAGACCTGGGAAAAAACACGGTGGCCCTGGTCAAAGGCTACTCCTCGGCGGACCGAGTCATCAAAGAACACCCGTCCGTAAAACCGCTGATGGTCGATACCGCCATCGACGGGCTCATCGCGGTTTCCGTCGGCGAGGCCGACCTCTATGTCGGCGTTCTGGGCATCAACGATTTCTTGACCCGCGAACACGGCATTTCCAACCTCAAGGTGGCCGCCCGCTACGACATGCGTTTCGGCGGACAGGGCTTCGGTGTGCGCAGCGACTGGCCGGAACTGGTGGCCATTTTAAACAAAACCCTGGACGCCATCCCCGAGAAAATGAAGATATCGATATTCAACGCCTGGATCCCGGCCGGCGCCCATCTGGAAGGTCCGGCAGCCCTTCAGGGGAAATACGCCCTGACGGCCGAGGAGACGGACTGGGTCGCCGCCCATCCGGTCATCCGACTCGGCGCCGATCCCGAATTCGCTCCCTTTGAATTCTTCGACAAAAGCGGCGCCTACAGCGGCATCGCGTCGGATTATGTCAAGATCCTCAACTGCCGGCTGGGGCTGAACCTGCAGGTCGTTCCCGGTCTCGCCTGGTCCAATGTCGTCGACAGAACGAAAAACCGTTAAATCGACGTCCTGTCCTGTGTTGGCAAAACGGAGGAGCGCGCAAAACGGCTCATATTTTCGAAGCCGTATATCAACTTCCACCGGGTGGCCATCACCCGCATGGACATGCCCTTCATGACCGGCCTCGACGATTTTCGCGATCTTCGGGTGGCCGTTCAGGCCGACACGTCCCATGAGGGCTACCTGAGGGAGAACACGGATATCGAACCTGTTTTGTACCCCACCCTCCGGCAATCCCTGCAAGCGGTGGCCGACGGCTCAGCGGACGCGTTGATCGGTAACATCGCCTCGGCCAGCTATTGGATCCGCAAACAGAATCTGACCAACCTGAAAGTCGCCGCACCGGTTTCTTACGAGATGCAGGACCTGCATTTCGCGGTGCGCAAAGACTGGCCCATGCTGGCAAACATCATCGACAAGGGGCTGGCCTCCATCAGCACCTCCAAGGAAAGCAAAATCAGGCGACGATGGATCGAAGTGGAATACAACCCGGGCCTCGATCCCGGTGACATCTGGAAATACGCGCTGAATGGCATCGGTCTCGGGATCCTGATTTTAGGCGCTATTCTAGCCTGGAACTACCGGTTGAAAAAAGAAATCGGAAGACGGCAGGAAGTCGAAAAGGCGCTGCAGCAAACCCAGGACGACCTGGAACGGCGAATCGAAGAGCGTACGGCCGATCTTGCCAAAACAAACGTGTGCCTCCAACAGGAGATCAATGACCGCAAAATCACGGAGGAAGAGAAAGAAAAACTTTTAAAACAGCTCATTCAATCCCAGAAAATGGAGGCCATCGGCACCATGGCTGGAGGAATCGCTCATGATTTCAACAATATCCTCATGCCGATCCTGGGATACACCGAGCTGACCATGAATAGTCTGCCCGCCAGATCCAGGAACCATGGTTATCTTCAGCAGGTGGTCAATGCCGGCCATCGGGCCAGGGATCTGGTCACGCAGATCCTCACCTTCAGCCGGCATGATGAATATGATAAGCACCCGGTCCGCATACAGCCGCTGGTCAAGGAAACCACAAAGCTGCTGCGGTCCTCCCTGCCGGCCACCATCGAAATCCACGAAGCCGTAGCGCCCGGCGACAGCTGCGTTCTGGGCTGCCCGACGCAAATTCACCAGGTGGTCATGAACCTTTGCACCAACGCCTACCACGCCATGCGCGACCGGGGCGGTCGGCTCACCGTTACTGTTGCCGAAAGCGGCCCCGACAGGCCGGATGCGCTGGTTCCTCCGGAACTGGCCGGCAAGGAAGTTGTACGGCTGAGCGTCGCGGATACCGGCCACGGCATCGACAATGCTATCAAGGAACGGATCCTGGAACCCTATTTCACCACCAAATCCAAGGATGAGGGTACCGGGCTGGGCCTTTCCGTGGTCCATGGCATCGTGAAGAATCACGGCGGCCATCTCGCGTTCCAAAGCGAGACCGGCAAGGGCACGACCTTTCACGTACTTTTCCCGAAAATCCAGGCATCGGAAGCGGACCGGGAAGACCATGCTGCTGAACACATTTCCGGTGGCAGCGAACATATCTGGGTGCTGGACGACGACCCCATGATCGCCCAGATGGAAAAGAGCATGCTTGAACGATTCGGCTACCGGGTCCAGGCCTTCACGGACGGCGAAACCTTTTTAAAGGCATTTGAACAATCGACGAATCGAATCGATCTGATCCTCACCGACATGACCATGCCGAAGATGACCGGCGCGGATCTGGCCCGCGAAATCATCGCAATCCGACCGGATATTCCCATCGTTCTCTGTTCCGGTTTCAACGAAACCATCGACGAGGAGAAAGCCAAATCTATCGGGTTCCGGGAGTTTATCATGAAGCCGGTGGTGATGCGCCAACTGGCCGATACGGTTCGCAAGGTTCTGGATGGATGAACGCGATGCCGCACGTTCAAGGGCCGCAATGTTTTCTCAAAAGGCGCAATCGAACGTCTCGTTGAAACGATCCACCACTGCCAGCAAAACCTCCGGCAGCCGCTGACGGACCTGCTGAACCAGGTCGGGGGGCATCTTCTTGTAAAAGGCCTGGGCGATGCCGCCGGCGATGCAGGCCATGGTGTCGGCATCGCCGCCCAGAGAGATGGCGTTTTTCACGGCGGATGTATAGTCGTGGGCCTCCAGAAAGGCGATAATCGATTCGGGCACCGATCCCTGGCAGGAAACATCGAAACAGTAGATCGAACGGATCTCGTCGACCGAACCCTCCAGGCAGTAGCCGAAGCGCGCCTCGATCTCTTTGCGGATGGTGTCCTTGTCCTCCCCTTTTCTCGCCAGAAAAACTGCCAGTGCCGTAGCTTGGGCGCCCTTGATGCCTTCGGGATGGTTGTGGCTCACCTCGGCGGAGCGCCGGGCATGGTGCAGGACCGCATCGACCGATTCGAAAGCAAATCCTACCGGAGAAACCCGCATCGCCGAACCGTTGCCGAAGCTGTAATAGGGCAGGCTGTTGCGATCCCAGATCCAGTGCCAAAACGAACCGCCATAGGGCAGGTTGGGGAAGCTGCGGGCAAAACAGGCGATGCAGGATCGGTACCCCGTTCGGCGCAGGATGGCGTTGGCCACCGCCACGGTCAGAACCGTGTCATCGGTAAAGGCATCCACCGCCAAAGGGAAAGCCACGGTCTTGACGGGGCGGCTCTCGTAGGGAGAACCGATCATGTCGCCTGCAATGGCTCCGATCATGGGTCCTTCTCCATGGCCGATTGTCCGGAAACGAAAGGGATAAAACACAATGTGCGGTCAACATCTGCGGGAAAGAAGCTGCCGGGAACGGCTGCAAAACGCATGCGGGTGTCAGCGGGAAATCAACGCAATCGATATAGTCTACCCAAAAACGGATGTCCGGGCAAGCATCAGTTGGCGATGGGGCGGGGCAATTGTATTTTCAATCCGTATCGTGACAGTGACGTAGGGGCGAAAAATCTTTCGTCCATAAAACACCTATGGATTCGGAAATAACAACGTTTGATCGACAAAGGCTGGGATAAACCCCGCCACTACACGAGACGCGGGTGGTGGCGCGGCGTCACAGCTCCAGGCGCTCTCCAGGCTTGAGCAGAGCCACCCGGGCGGAAGTGGTTTCTTCAACCCGTCTTTTCCAGCCCGCCGGGTCCTGCCGGATAACCTCGAACGTGTCATAATGGATCGGCAGCACCTGCCGCGGTTCGATCAACTGGACGGCCCGCAGGGCGTCGTCAGGCCCCATGGTAAAGTTGTCCCCGATGGGCAGCACGGCCAGATCGATGCCCGCTTCGCCGATCAGCTTCATGTCGTAAAACAGGCCGGTGTCGCAGGCGTGGTAGATGTTTTTCCCCTGTATGGAGAAGAGAAATCCGCAGGGGTTGCCGCCATAGGAACCGTCCGGCAAGCCGCTGCCATGGTGGGCGATGGTCAGTTTGACACGGCCCCAGGGATAGTCGAACCCGCCGCCGATATGCTGGGGGTGGCTGTTCTCGACCCCCTGGGCGGCCAGCCAGTTGACGATCTCGAAATTGGACACCACGGTCGCGCCGGTGCGTTTGGCAATGGCCACGGTGTCGCCCACATGGTCCCCGTGACCGTGGGACACGAAGATATAACCCACCGCTACCTCATCGGCGTCAATCGGTGCCAGAGGATTGCCCGTCAGAAAAGGATCGACGAGCAGCCGGGTGCCATCGGCTTCGATAAGCAGGCAGGCGTGACTGTACCAGGTAACGTTTACTCCCATTCGAACACCTCCTTAACGTTGGCATTGGGTCCGTTCTATTCCATTGCAACCATCTCCGGCCCCAGAATGACGGGAGCCTTGCACTGCCGTGCGATGTTGCGCAGCATGGTCCGGAAAACCCACTGGTGGGCCGGGTAGAGCGCGTACCAGTAGCCCAGGCCCGGCAGCCCGCGGGACAGAAACAACGCCTGCACCACCAGCTCGGTTTGGCCGGAAAGCGGTCGGAGCTGAAAGGCCAGCAGGGCCTCTCCGGGGACCTTCATGCGGGAGGCCAGCACCAGACGCTGGGGACGGTGAATCCGGTATACCTGCCAGAAATGGAACACCTCGTCCGCATCCAGGGTGGCGTTGTCCCGGCGCTTTTTCTTCATTCCGGGGCCGCCGACGATGGCGTCCAGTGCGCCGCGCAGCGCCCATAGTAAACGGTTGCCGTAATATCCTCGATCCCCGCCGATGGCCTCCACCACCTCCCAGACCGATTCGATGCCCGCCGCCAGAACGACCCGAAAAGCCAGGGTCAGTTGGGTCCCGCCGGTGTATTCGGCATCGCCGCAGGCGGTCCACTCCGGGGGCAGCAGGGTTTCGGGCGGAATGTCGCAGGCATCCTGCTCCGCCTGGGGCTCCCGATCCAGGGCAATCCGCATGGTTTCCCGGGCGCTTTGCAGATCACGCGGCAGGATTTCGCGAATACGGTCGTCCCGGCAGACCACCGGGATGCTCAAGCCTTCGGCCAACGGCCGCGCGATGGCCGAGGGCACTGGGGTGACCAGGTGGATCCACAGGGAACTGAGTTTAGGTGTCAACACCGGCACCGGAAAAATGATGCGCGGCATGAGCCCGGCCATCTCGGCGTAAATATGAATCAATTCCCGGTAGCTGAGCACCTCCGGCCCACCGATGTCGAAGGTCCGGCCGACGGTTTCGTCCGCCTCCAGGCAGCCGTGCAGATACCCCAGGACGTCGCGGATGGCGATGGGCTGGCAGGGTGTATCGACCCATCTGGGCGTCACCATGACCGGCAGGCGCTCCACCAGGTAACGCAGCATCTCGAACGAGGCGCTGCCGGCCCCCAGGATCATGGCGGCCCGCAGGCAGGTTGCCGGCACGGCTCCCTGATTGAAAACCTCCTCCACTTCGTGCCGCGAGCGCAGATGGTCGCTGAGACCGGGGTGATCCGTCTCTCCCAGGCCGCCTAAGTAAATGATCCGCTCCACCTTCCGGACGGCCGCCACCGCCGCCATGTTCAGCGCCGCCGTTCGGTCGGCCTCGGCAAAACCGGACTTCCCGGCAATCATGGAATGAATCAGGTAGTAGACGATCCCGCAGCCGGTCACGGCCGCGTCCACAGAAGCCAGATCCAGGGCATCCATGGCCACGATCTCAACGTTGGCGTGGATAGCCCAGGGTCGATTTTCCAGGCGCCGGGGATTGCGGGCACAGGCCCGGACCCGGTAGCCGCAGGAAAGCAGCAGAGGTACCAAGCGGCCGCCCACGTAACCGGTGGCCCCGGTCACCAGAACAGTCTGGTTGCTATGGGTTGCAGGGGAAGTATTTGTGTCCATGGCGTTTTTCTGCTCTCCCGGCAGAGGTGATTGCCGTAAGGCCACAGGCCGGTTCGGATCACCACCTTCTTTTCTTCACCACAGCAGCATATCAGCTGCTCCCGGTCACAAAGATCCGGATGCGGCGTAAAAAAAGCAGGTAGATTTGAGGAAATACTGAAAGTATAATAAACTCTATAAAAATAGCCCGATTTACAGAAGACGTCAACGCCAGAGCCCCATGGAATTATCAATATATCGCTGACTGGACACCCCGTCCCGGCCATGCGTCTCGATGGATGGGGGGGAGCGGAACATCCCTGACCGAGCGTTTCAACGTATAAGAATTTCATAGCAAGTGGAGAATCCATATCGACTTTCTCTTTGGACGCCAAACTTCATATACTGCCGGAAGATCACGTTTTCTACCTAATTTCCGGTAATTGTTACCGGCGAATTGCCGATATAAAAAGAAAATGGAAACAGGCTAAAGGGGTGCTCTCATGAAATGGAATGGCAAGCACGTGGCAGGAATGATCATAATAATTGTTTTTTCTGTCTTTCTGGCCTGCACGGGCAATGCACCCGTCCTGATCGGCTTCTCGGGCGAGTTGACCGGCAGCAATGCGGATTTGGGTGTACAGGGCCGCAACGGAGCTATCTTGGCGGTCGAAAGCGTGAATGAATCCGGTGGAATCAACGGGCGCCCCATCGAACTCATTGTTCGGGACGATGGCGGGACGCCGGCGGGCGCAAAGGCCGCCGACAGCGAGCTGATCGAAGCCAACGTCGTAGCCATTGTCGGGCACATGACCAGCGGGCAAAGCATGGCTGCACTGCCGGTAACCGAGAAAGCGGGCATGCTGATGCTCAGCCCCACCACGTCCACATCACTGCTGACGGGAATCGACGATCACTTCCTTAGGGTCCAACCCGCCATTACCGCCACCGCCGGCAAACTGGCCAGGATCGCCAGATCTAAGTATCGAATGAGACAGGTTGTGGTGATTGCCGATCAGGACAATTTGGCCTACAGCGATGCCTTTCGCAAAGCATTCGTCGATTCGTTCGAAAAAACCGGGGGCCATCTATCCCAGAATCTCTTCTTTTCATCTTCCTCGCATCCCGATTTTGACGAACTCATGCAACCAATATCGCCTTTGAACGTCGACGGTCTACTGATTGTCGCCTCCGCCAAAGATACGGCCTTCATCGCCCAACATCTCCGCAATAACGGCTTTCCCTGCCCTCTTTTCAGTTCCGGATGGGCACAGACCGACACCCTGATCCAAAACGGCGGCAAGGCGGTAGAGGGGCTGATCCTGGTGGCGGACTATGACACCGACAGCCGGAAGCCGGCCTTCGAGGACTTTCGTCAGAAATACCGGAAACGATTCGGGCGACCGCCCACCTTCGCGGCCGCACAATCGTACGAAGCCGTGAACCTGTTGGTAAAAGCGCTGAAGCAGACCGGAGGGAATCGATCCGGCCTGAAAGAAGTGCTGCTCGGGATAAACGACTTCCAGGGGCTGCTGGGCAGCATCAAGATGGATACATACGGCGATGTGATTCGCACCCAGTTTATCGTTACGGTAAAAAACGGACACTTCCAGACACTGTCAGCCATCGAAAACTATCGATGAATACACAAACTTCTTCCAATAGGCCGCTTGGACGGGTAATGCTCAATCAGCTTCTCCTGCTGTTCTTTCTGCCCACGCTGATGCTGATCGTTTTCACCCTTTTCAGTATCGTCCTGGTCTGGCAAGGAACCTTGGCTCGGCAACAGGTCAAACTGTCTCGCAGCATTGCCAACACGGTTGTGACCTATACGGACAGCGCCAAACGTGTTCTCGATGCATTGAGTCAGGCCATGAAAACCGCCGATCGCACCCACCTGAAACAGTTTCTGACCGATACCCACAGCGCCTACAGCTATTTTGACACCCTGTACATACTCGGCTTGGACGGCCGACTGGGCTTAATGACGCCCCTCGATCACCAATACATCGGATTGGACCTGACCCGCCAGCCATACTACGCCAAGGCCAGACAACAAAAATCCACCTTCGTTTCGGCTCCGTTTATTTCCATGCGTTCGGGCAAGCCCACCGTTTATCTGGCCAAGTCCGTTGAATCAGGCCGGATGGTTGTCGGCGAACTGAACCTTTCGACGCTCCAGGCGAACATCAATGCGGCCATTGGTAGAGACCGGGAAAATCTGGTTTTCGTTGCCGACCGTGCGGGCAGCCTTTTAGCCCATTCCAACAGTCAACTGGTCGTTGAACAACACAGCGTCGGTCATATGGAAATCGTCCGCCAGGGGCTCGAAACGGAATCGACAAAAATCTATCGGGCATCCACCGGTTGGGTTTTCGGTGCAGCCGTACCGATAGAATCCCTCGATTGGGTAGTGATCAGCCAGCAATCGCTGAAAAGTGCCTTGGGACCGCTGGTTCGCGTGGTGGCACCTGCCCTGGGGCTCTCCTTTTTCCTGTGGCTTTGGGTGCTGTGGGCGCTGCGACGGCAGCAGATCAAACGGGTGGTGGCACCTGTCGGCCGTCTGGCCAAGACGGCCCAGCGCATTGCCGCCGGCAACCTGGACGAACAGGCCCGCCTGGAGGAAGGCAAGGAAATCGGGGGATTGGCTGCGTCATTCAACCACATGACCCAGCAGCTGCGCAATCATATCAATGCCGAAAACATGATCGCAGACATCTCCCGTCGGCTGATGGGAACCGACAGCGATTCCCTGGACGACGAAATAAACCGATCATTGAGGGAAATCGGCCGGTTTGTTTCCGCAGACCGATCATACCTGTTCCTGATCTCCAAAGACGGACGAAGCGTGAGCAACACCCACGAGTGGTGTGCCGATGGAATTGATCCTTTCGTCGATTCCCTTCAAAACCTGCCGGCTGGAGATTACCCTTGGTTGGTTCAAAAGGCCGCGCGCGGCAATGACATCATTATCCCGGACGTTGCCGCATTCGAACAGGCCTCGACAAGCGAGAAAGCGAACTGGATAAAGCAGGGTATCCAATCCCTCATTTGCGCACCGATTCTTACCCGGGGATCGCTCAAGGGGTGGGTCGGTTTCGATGCAGTCAGGCAGCAAAGGGATTGGTCCGGAGAAGGAGCCAAACTGCTGCATCTGGCTGGAGAAATCTTTTACATCGCCATGCAACGCAAATGGTCGCAAACAGCGCTGAAAGCAAGCGAGGCCCGCTATCGCCAGCTGGTCCAGCACGCGCCGGCCGGTATCTGCGAGTTCGATCTGCAGCATAAGAGGTTTATTGGTGTAAACGATATCATGTGCTCTTACACCGGCTACAGTCAAGCGGAATTTCTGGCCCTCAACCCGCAAACCCTGCTACCGGAATCCCATCTTCCCCGATGGATCCAAAGGCCCAAAAGCCTCACTCCGGACAACCCGACGCTACCGCCTGAGGAGCACCGCATCATGGGTAAAAACGGCCGCCTTTTCTGGGCCTTGATCAATTGTCGATTTGTTTTCGAAGACAACACTCCCGTCAGGCTGACTGCCGTGGCCCACGATCTAACGGCCCTGCGACAGGCCGAAGCGGAAAAGAAACAACTGGAAGCCAAACTGGCTCAGGTTCAAAAACTGGAGTCACTGGGGACCCTGGCAGGCGGCATCGCTCATGATTTCAACAACCTGTTGATGGGAATCCAGGGAAACGCCTCGCTGATGCTGCTGGGCAAAAACCGAAAGCCCAATGACAGCGAACGGCTGAACGGTATCGAGACCTTTGTCCAGCGGGGTGTTGAACTGACCCGACAGCTATTGGGACTGGCTCGCGGGGGGAAATACGAAGTCAAGCCCACCGATCCCAATCATCTGGTAAACGAGAGCGCAACCCTGTTCGGCCGCACCAAGAAGGAAGTCCGCGTTCATCAAAAATACGGGGCAGGCATCTGGCGGATCGAATGCGACCGGGGCCAGATCCACCAGGTCCTGCTGAACATTTTCGTCAACGCCTGGCAGGCAATGCCGGCAGGCGGGGAAATTTATATCTCGACGGCCAATACGACACTTGATGAAGCGACCGTCAAACCCCACGGGGTGCCACCCGGCCGGTACGTGAAGATCACCATTGCCGACAACGGGACCGGAATGGCTCCGGGTATCATGAAAAAGATCTTCGACCCCTTCTTCACCACCAAGGAGCGGCAGCGCGGCACCGGATTGGGGTTGGCCTCGGCTTATGGCATCATCAAAAACCATGGTGGGATCATCGATGTGGCGAGCCAATTGGGAGAAGGCAGCACGTTCACCATCTATTTACCGGCAGTCGACAAGTATGCCGCGGAAGATCCGGTCGCCAAAACTCGGCTGCGTGGCGGCAGCGAAACGATTCTCCTGGTCGACGATGAAACCATGATCCTCGATGTAGGACGAAATATGCTTGAAACGCTCGGCTACCGGGTTCTTGCAGTCCAATCGGGAGGCGAGGCCGTGGAAACCTACCGACAAAAAACTGGCATCGAACTGGTGGTGCTGGACATGATCATGCCGGACATGGGCGGTGCCGAAACTTTTGCCCAGTTGAAACGAATTGACCCTGATGTCCGCGTACTTTTGTCCAGCGGCTACAGCATCGACGGTCAGGCCAATGAAATTCTCAATCAGGGCTGCAGCGGGTTTATCCAGAAACCATTTTCTATCCAAGAATTGTCCCGCAAAATCCGTGACATCCTGAACCAATAATGTGTTCCGCTTCCGGACGATTTAAAAACCAGTCTCTGCGTTATAAAATCAGCTGCCAACCAGGGCTGCCTTGACCGTTTCCGCCAGGGTCTCCAGACGATAGGGTTTTTTCAGGTAGGGGATCGGTCCGAGCTGCTGGAGCTGGCGCACACGGTCCGTTGCAGCGTAGCCGCTGGCGATCACCGCTTTCTGGCCGGGATAGATGGCCGCAATGCGCCGGTAGGTTTCAAGCCCGTCAATGCCCGGATCCATGATCATGTCCAAAAGCAGTACATCTGCCGGCTGTCGGGAAACCGCTTCCACCGCGGCCTCTCCGGAAGACACCGCATCGGCCCGATATCCCAGACGGGCCAGCATGACAATGGCCAGTTCCCGCTGCTCGGCCACATCGTCCACCACCAGGACACATTCTCCCTGCCCCCGGTGATCCTCCAGGGACCACACCTCCGAATCTTTTTTAACTATCTCCGAGGTTGCCGGAAGATAAACGCTGAAGGCGGTGCCCATGCCTTCACGGCTCTTGGCGTCGATGAAACCGTCGTGGTCCTTGATCGTCCCCCAGACCACGGCCATGCCCAGGCCGGTTCCGCTCTTGCCCATTACCTTTTTGGTGTAAAAGGGTTCGAAAATCCGCTCCATGTCTTCCCCGGATATGCCCACGCCTTCGTCTTCGACCTTCAGGACGGCATAGTCTCCTTCGCGGCTCGTTTTGTAGGTCCCCATGGAATCTCCTGCGCGTAGGCTGCATTGGAAGCTTCCAGGTCTTTGAAGGCTTTTCCGGACCGGTTGGCCAGAATCATGGCCTGGGAGAAAACGAAAAACAGCATGCCGCAGGGAATTGCATAACCGGTCTGAATCAGATCGTTGGCGTAAAGGATATCGTTGGCCACGGTCGCCAGTACCAGCAAAAGACAGATCAGCATCACGGTCGCACCAAACCGTCTTTTCAGTGCGGCCCTGACCAGCACACCGGCGCTGAAAAGACAAATCAGAACGATCAGGGACGTCACGATTAAAAATAAGCCCGTAAAAAAGGGAACCGATGCCACCAGAGTGATGACTCCCAGCAGCGTTCCTATTTGTTTGCAAACGATGGTAATCTCTTGAGAGTGGCTGCGCTCCGATTCACCCCCGCTCAGCGATCAGATCGGCCACATGGCGGGCAATGGCGGGGCTGGCAGTAAGGCCGGGAGATTCGATGCCGATCAGGTTGACGATACCGGCAAGCCCTTTGGAGGATTCTTCGGCAATGATGAAATCCCGGACCGCATCGCCAGGCTGCTGCAGTTTGGGGCGGATGCCGGCCATTTCCGGGTTCAGCTGGTCGATGGTGATGGCGGGAAGGTAGCGCCGGGCCGCCTCGTAAAACGCTTGCCGGGCCGCGGGATCCACCGTGTAGTCCAGATTGCGTGCGGGCAGGTAGTTGGCGTCGGGGCCCAGCTTGACCCGATTGCCAAGATCAATGGTGGCGTGCACCCCCAGCCCCACGTGATTGGCCTGGGGGACCGGGTAAACCAGCCGCTGGAGATAGCCCGGCGGTACATCCAGGCTGAAATAATCGCCTTTCCAATAGTGCAGACGGTAGCCGCAGGCATCGACGTCGATTCCCATGGAGCGGGCCACCCGGTCGGCTTCCAAGCCGGCACAGTTGATAACCCAGCGCGATTCGAAGCTGTCCTTCTCTCCGTCGGGATAGGAGACATGGACCCGGTAGCGGCCGTCATCGCACCGTTCCACTCCCGAGACCGTGGTGTGGGGTACCAGTTGGGCACCGTTACGCTGGGCCTGGGCGGCAAATCGGCGCATGAGCCGATGGGAGTCGACGATGCCGGTGGAAGGCGACAGCAGGCCGGCGCAGGCCTTGACGTTGGGCTCCAGGGCCTTGACCTCCCGTGCGCTGACCATCTTGAGGTCGTCGGCACCGTTTTCCCGCGCCCGTTCTTGAATACCCAGCAGGACGGCCTCCTCTTCGGCCACCGTCGCAACGATCAGCTTGCCGCAGCGGCGGTGCGGAATCCGCCCGCTTTCGCACAGCGGGTACAACATCCGGTTGCCTTCGACACACAGTCGGGCCTTGAGCGATCCTTTGGCGTAGTAAATGCCGGCGTGAATGACTTCGCTGTTGCGGCTGGAAGTCTCCTGGCCGAAGGAGGGATTGCGCTCCAGGATCAAGATTCCCTTGCGGCCTTGGGAAAGCTCAGCCGCCACGGCCAGGCCGACCACCCCGGCCCCGATAACGGTTGCGTTGATTTCCATGGAGATATCTTAGGGGTGGCGCTTTTCTCTGGCAAGTTGAAAGTTGCCGGATGTAGGAGGAAAATAAAAAGATGCACAAGGTGTCGGTCCAGGAGCCGCGATTGCCTTCGGTTACAACCGTGAAGGCATAAAGGGCAAACGCGGCCCCGACCGATTCCCGAACCGAAAAACCGGATCATCTTCCCTGAAATCAACTTGGCCCAAAACTGAAGTTGGTCTTAGTAGAACACCCCGGGCGACATAACATAAAACCCGGCACCGACGAAATATTGGGTATCCGGAATCCGGTAGATGAAGGTGTGTTTGGGTTTGATGGCCTCCTGCCCGGGGACCGGCCAGTCGTAACGGGTCCACCCTTTGCCTTTTTGGGCCGCATTGATGAAATCCACGAAGAACGGCTTCCCGTTTACATCCTTCGTTTCAATCAAATTATCCGCTTGCGCCATTTCGGGTTTAACCGGATGGGCCAGCATCCTGCAGTCCATATCCATGAGGAATACGTAACTCACACCGTCGTTCCAAGTGAAACGGTTGTGCCGGTTTGAGATTTCCTTAACGGCCGCCTTAACACCGTTGGTTTTCAAATAATTGGCCGCTTCTTTACATTTGGCGATACAATTGTCGCGTGTTCCCGCCACGCCATTGGAAACAGCAACCAAAGACAGCAACATAACAGCCACAATTACGATTCCGATCCGATGCATACGTTCTCCTTCTTTCTAAATGTTGAACTTGATCGTTTTCTCGTCCGCATGAGCAGATTTCCCGGGCCAAGGAATGGATTATCGGCAGAATCTGCAAAAACTTGAGAAAAGCTATAGAAAAAAGGGAACGGCGGATCAGTAGCCGCGTTTTCCTCGGATCACCCCCCTTACACCACCTTTGGGGTCGTCCGTGTCGCCGTCACGCCGGGGGATCAGGTGAATGTGGGCGTGCATCACGGTCTGTCCGGCCGATTGACCGATGTTGATTCCGATATTGAATCCGGTAACGCCGGGATCGTCCCGCCGAATTTGTTCGACCAGCCGGCGGATCAGCTCCTCGGAATCCCGGATCTCCTGGCGGTTCAAATTCAGGCCATCGGCCACATGCCGTTTGGGAACAATCAGCAGATGACCGGGGGTAACCGGAAAGCCGTCGTCGAAAGCGGCCACCGTACCGCACTCTGCCACCGCTTTGCCCTGGGCGATCCAGCGGCAAAACAGGCAGTCGGATGGATGCTCGCCGCTTGTTTTTGTCAATGCGCGATCCTTTCCTCCACCATCTCGATCCCCAGATCCGCAATGCCGTCCAGCACCGGCAGATAGAGTTCTTTGCAGATGGGAATCTGAACGCCGGTGAGATCGATTTTGCCCTCTGCCATCAGACAAACGCCCACCGCCAGGGGCAAGCTGACGGTGCGTGCCATGGAGGAATCACCATGGGGAATGCCGTAATCGATCAGGGTGGAAGTGATCGTGTGGCCGCCCCCATCCGCATTTTCCACTTCGAAGCGGTGGCGCAGGATAATCATATCCTTCTCGCCATCCTTGTATTGCAGTTTTTGCAGGAGTTGCTCGCTGAGGATGTCCAGCTTACTGCCGGCATCCGGCAGGGGCTCGGCGTCGAACAATCCCAGCCAGGCCAGATTGTCGATGACGAAATGCTCTTTTTCCAGGCCCAGTTTGCGGGCCGTGGCAGCGGCCAGGTCTTCGTTTTCATCGGCCCCGACCAGATCGGCCGCCAGGGTCCTGAATGTCGCGCCCTTTGGATAGGCGCTGGGTGTTTCGTCCACCAAGCCCAGATCGACAATCTTTTTAAGCGTGTCGCACCAGCCGATGTTGCGGTAAGTGCCCCGCATGACGGTCTCGGCGTCTTTGAGGCCGTATATCTCTTTATAGGGCAGCGAATCCCGGTTCGGGTACACTTCAAACTCTCCTAAGGGATCGACGGTCTCGATGCGCTTGTTTAAAAACAGGTCTTCGCCCTTGATATTGACCACCTCGCCGTTTTCCAGAAAACGCGCCGAATTGCGGGAGGCCAGGACCACGCCCCGCGGGCTCCATGAAAACTTGTAGCCGAAGGGGTTGTCGTTGTCGTCCGGGGCCGGCAAACCGCCGCAAAGGGAATAGAAGTGGCGAATCTTGCCGCCTTGGGCATGGACCTCGTCGATAATCCGCATGGCGGACATGTGGTCCACCCCCGGATCGATGCCGATCTCGTTGAGAAGAAGCAGGTTCTTGCTTTTGGCTTCACCGTCGAGCGCACGCATCTCATCGCTGACATAGGAGGTGGTAGCCATGGGCTTGTTGTTTGCCAGACAAACTCTGGCCACGTCGACATGATGTACAAAGGGGAGCAGACTGACCACAATGTCGTTCTCCTTGACCAGCGCGGCGAGGCCTTCTTTGTCCTCCACCATCAGTTGCCGGGCCGTGCCGTTTTCAAATCCCTGGACGATTTCCTCGGCCTTGGCCATCGTTCGCGAAGCGATGGTAACCGCATATCCCTGTTCCAATAAATACCGGGCACCCGGTCTGCAAACCAGGCCCGCTCCCAGAATCAATATTTTCTTCATAACCGCTCCCTGTTCCTCAGGTCGTTTTCTGCAAATACCGGCAGTGGCCTACCGGCTCGCCTCAGCCCTGTTTGTTCTTCACAACGGATGGATATATGCTTTTGTATGGTCCTTTACTCGACCATGCGGTCCCGTTCAACAGGCTCATCGCTATCCTGCCCGCCTGCATCGGCCGGTTCGGCCTCTTCAGATTCTTCGATGGAAGGCGCAGCCCCAACCGACGGCGGTTCGAGCGCCTCGGTTTCGGATCGGTCGGACGGCTGCTCATCTTCGGGCTCCACCTCCAGCGCTGGCTCCGGTTCCGCGGGGATCTCCCGGGGTGGCGGTGCAAAAGAAACGGCTCCCTGATCCCGGCCGGGTTCGGCTTTGCCATATACCACGATGGTCACAATGTTATCCGATTCCCAGATGATGGAGTGGTTCAGGCTGCGCAGCAGGCGCTTGAGCCCCCGTTCCAGGGGGATGCCCTTCAAGGTGGCGCTGACCCGATGGTTCTCCCACTTCGGATCGAGATTGAACTGGTAACCGGTTTCTCCGGTGATATCATCCAGAACCTCACCCAGGGGCTGGTTGGCTGCCGTGATATTGATCAGCGGGTCTTGCGTCGTTTCCTGCGCGGCGAAGGACTGGCCCCCCGAAAGACCCATGACCGCAACGATCCCTATGCCGATGGCCAGATAGAATATCGTCTTCATTGGTGCACCAGAAATGAAAGATTAACGCGTACGCCCGTAAAGAATCCGGCTTCGATGCGCAAATACCCAAGCTGATCCCTATTAATCCATTTTCCCCTGCGGCTCAACGGTTTTGACAGACTCGATTACAGGATTTTCAACTTACGCAGATAGTCCCGAACGTAATGGGGCAAAATACCCGTTTTGAGGTAGGCTTTGAAATCCGCATCCGCCTTATGGGGGCCGAGGGTCCATCCAGTGGCCGCCCGTTTAAAAATTTCGTGTTCGCTGATACCCTGATTGCGGGCGTGATTCCACAACCGCTCCTCATCCGTCATCGGATTCCGGTTGGCCCAGTATCGGTCCAGCCGGCGCATCAGTTCGAAATAGGCCAGGACAGCCAGAATGGCCAGCAGCATGGGCCAGTCGAAAATGAAGGCTGCGTACATGGATTACCTCCGGCACTCACATTACCCAACATGGACATTGCCTTTGCGTTTAAAGCCATTTTCGTAAATAGTCCCGTATATTTTCATCCAACGTACGCTTTAGCGCTTCCTCGGGTTCCACAAATTCAGCAATCCTGATTTCACGCCGATCGATTTCGATATCGACAGGGCCATCAATCTCCACTTGGAAGAGATGCGCTCGATCTCGTGGCCCTATATCACCGGCTACCTCGACGATGAACATCAAATCTTTTTCATGAATTTGTAGACCGACTTCTTCGAACGTTTCCCGAACGGCAGCCTGCTTCCAGGTTTCACCTTTATTAACCATCCCGCCGGGGACCGACCATCTTTTACGATAGGACTTCTTAATCAACAATACCCGCCCCTCATGCCAGATGGCAACGATGGCGCCCTTTACTTGCGTTTTCGTGATCGTGAATACCATACGCAAAGATTGAAATGCGACTGTATAAATGACGGCCCAGAGAAAGGAAACGACCTTATCCATGTGCGCGCATTTGACTCTGAGATTATGGTTAACTACCTCTAATAATTTTCTATTCCCCGATGATCTTAACCAGCACCCGTTTCTTACGCCGCCCGTCGAACTCGCCGTAAAAAATCCGTTCCCAAGTCCCGAAATCCAGGCGGCCGTCGGTGATGGCCACCACCACCTCACGGCCCATGATCTGGCGCTTCATGTGGGCATCGGCATTGTCCTCGCCCACGTTGTGCCGGTACTGGGACACCGGTTCGTGTGGAGCGAGTTTTTCCAGCCAGACATCGTAATCGTGATGCAGGCCGCTTTCGTCGTCATTAATAAAGACGCTAGCGGTAATATGCATTGCGTTGACGAGCACCAGCCCTTCCTTGACCCCGCTGTCGTCGATGCAGCGCTGCACCTCGCCGGTGATGTTGATAAAGGCCCTTCGAGTGGGCACCTCGAACCAGAGTTCTTTTCGGTAGCTTTTCATGGGTAGCTCCAAAGGTTGTTTAAAATGAGACCCGGGTCGAAAAATTCAATTGTGCGTCCTTTCTCTAAAATCTTTTTATAATTCATAATCATCCTCTTTTCAATGGATAGGGAATTTATAGTCGGGGTTGAAAAGTTTGCAATTATAGAGAAATTCATGTAGGGAGCATTCGCCACATCGGTGATGTTTAATTTTGAATATCCGTTTAATCACTTATGAAATTGAGGAACTGTTTTTGAGAGCCATAATAAAAAATTTTATTGCAGCAGAATTGTTTATTTCTATAATCTATCGATTTGCCCGGTTATATTCAAATACTTTTCGATTAAAAATTGAGAATGAGGAAAAATGGTTGAATTATTTAAACAATGGCGGCATTGTTTTGCTTTGCACATGGCATCAACAATTTTTTTCCGCTATCCGCCATTTTCAAAGTTACAAATCCTTTAATCCGAGTCTAATGATCAGCCAGAGCAAGGACGGAAAAATTGTCGCTGGCGTAGCTAAACGAAGCGGCTGGAATCCAGTTCGCGGTTCTTCTTCAAAAGGCGGTACATTAGCTTTAAAAGATATGATCGCCAATCTTAAAAAATCGAAACTTTCAGCTCATATTGTAGATGGACCGAGGGGGCCTTCCGGTGTTGTAAAACCAGGTGTAATTCGTTTGGCCCATGCCACTAACGCGGTGATTGTTCCTTTTTATATTTTTGCAGAAAACAGTTGGCAATTCAACAGTTGGGATAAATTTCTTCTACCGAAACCCTTTTCCAAAGTAATTCTTCGTTTTGATAAAATGATTCCTCTACAAAGAACAAAGGACAGAAATCTTTTTGAAAAGCAAAGAAAGCAGCTTGAAGATATTATGATCCCGGCGTTGAAGATGTAGCCAAATTTAAAAAGGATACTGCGCCCCTAAAGTATAAAATAAGGGTTTACATTCAGATGGGATCCTACATTGCCCATAATATTTTTCACTATAACATTATAATCGGGATGGCATACAACAAAAAAGCAAACTAGTGCAGAGTGCTGATAGATAGCGTATGTAAAGTTTTAATCTCTTTGATTGCCTGAAGATAAATCGACCTTATCTGCAGTTGTAGTTATCTTGAGATAAATTAGGTATATTCAACGTCACAAATCACGGGCCGGGCGGCAAATTAGGTCTTGTCTATAATATCAACGCCTTATTTTACCATTCCAATAATTAACATACTTTAAATACGAATCTTTGTCAGTTAAGAATCTTATGTGCTGGTCTACATTAACTTTGATTGATTTAATGCAAGTCGATCCCTCTATACGCGCTTTTTCCATCCTATGATTGCCATCAATCAAATTGTAATGCCCTGGAGCAATCTCAGCGATTATTACAGGTTGAGAATAATCAGTTGATTCAACTTGCATCTCATTTAATGATGAAAATTCTTTAGGAAAATCTTCAACTTTAACTTCTATGAGTTCAAACTCAGAAGGATTAATATTTATATATTCAAGAAGTTTTGAAATATTAAATTCAAAAATTCCGTTTTGGTAAACTTCATCACCGTCCTCCGTGGGACATGGCTTAAACTTCTTATTGATTTTTAATCTTTTTGCAGATTGATTTCTTTCAAAATCAAAATTTGATTTATTCACTTGCTCCTCAATATTTATCTATTTAAGGACCGAACGCTGTGGCTTACTGGCGAAGGCCGCTTTTTGGCCTGAGTCCGATGTAAAGCCACATGTTATACCTAAATTGTATCCCTAATTAGAGACACTTCTTTAAGATGATACCCAACGCGCCAATAATAAAAGAGTTCAAACAAGCAAAAACCAGCAACAATAATATACTCTATTGCATCGCTACTCAGACCGCCAAAATCGAAGGCAAAAGCTGCTATTAAGACTATTAGAATTATAGGTAAAAGGAAAAAATAGAGTCTAATATTTATCACGAATGAAACTGATAAGAATCTGGATAAAAAGTGACTGCCTTTTTTACCACTATTCATATTAAAACAATAAATGATACCAAAAATTGTAATGGCAAAAGTAAATAACCAATATGATTTATATTCATAGTGCAGAGTTTTAAACTGGATTGGTAATGGACCAATAATAACATTTGCAAGGAGATATTTGAACTGATCATCTTCAGGAAAAGTACCCTTGCCAAGAGATTTTTTAAGCTTGTCTATATTCCAGATATGCATAAATCACTCAGGTATAACTATGTTACTCACCGCAATACGGTGAGCAGCCGGTTTGGATATTTTAGGCATTTCCAAAAAATGTCGCTTTTCCAGAAATCCATACAAACCTATCATATCTACCTGAATAATCAATGATTTTTCTATTAAATCGCATCTATCACAACGATTGACAGGGATCGCGGACGCAAGGTACTCTCAATTTGTCTGGAATCGGCCCAAACCTGAGAGTAGGTATTGAAATCTGTATCGTCGTCTTAGTCGATTTCGGGTTCACGGATTGTGGATATCTGTAATCGGGGCTGATTGGTGCTTCGTTGGAGATAGTCCAAATTCAAGATAGGATTGTATCGATTAAGATATATTGGCATAGTCGCAGCTTTAGTATTGCAAATACTAGCGTATCATAATGAATCAGCAATAACATATTAAAATTTATCAATAAACACGATTGTATAAATCATTGTACGCTGGAGTCGAACCCGCGTCGATGGGCGGTGGACCCCAAAAACTGGACAATGTGCTAAGCTAAGAGTCAGACCAAATATTTAGGAGGATCTGACAATGGGTAAAAAGCGAAAGACACACAGTCCACAGTTTAAAGCGAAAGTCGCTCTGGCAGCCATTCAGAACGACGAGACCACCTCACAGATTGCCAGCCGGTTCGGTGTCCACCCCACCATGGTCTCCACATGGAAGCGGCAGATGCTCGAAGGGGCTGCCGATATTTTCGACAAAAGCCATAAGGCCAAAAAACAGGCCGAAGCCCGCACCGACGAACTGTACCGACAGATCGGTCAACTCAAGGTCGAAAACGATTTTTTATCACGAAAGCTCGGCAGCTGAACAAAAAGCAGCGTAAATCTATGATTGAACCTGCCAATCAGCAGCTGAGCATTTCCCGGCAATGCAAAATAATGGACGTTAAACGTTCATCGTATTATTACAGCCCCAAGCCCATCAAACCGGAAGATCTGGAACTGATGCGCATCATAGATGAACTGTACCTCCAGGATCCATCTTTGGGAAGCCGGTCGCTCAGCCGCCAACTGCGGCGTCAGGGCAAAAAGGCCAACCGTAAAAAGGTGCAACGATTGATGAGACTAATGGGCATTGAGGCGGTGTATCCCAAACCGCGGACCACCCGGCCTCATCCGCAACACAAGGTCTATCCCTATCTGCTCAGAAATTTGACCATCGAGCTGCCCAACCAGGTTTGGGCCACCGATATAACCTACATCCCCATGGCCCGTGGATTCATGTATCTGGTGGCGGTCATGGACTGGCATAGCCGCAAGATCCTTTCCTGGAGAGTGTCCAACACCATGGAACCGGCCTTTTGTATCGAGGCCCTGGAAGAAGCGATAGAGCGATATGGCGCGCCCGAGATCTTCAATACCGATCAGGGCAGCCAGTTCACCAGCAACGCCTTTACTAAAGTCCTCAAGGACAATCAGGTAGCCATCAGCATGGACGGCCGGGGGCGCTGCCAGGACAATATATTCGTCGAACGGTTATGGTGGACCCTCAAATACCAGTACATCTACCTGCATTCATTCGACACGGGCAAGGCGCTACGACGCGGTCTAACCCGATGGATTCGGTATTACAATCAGGAACGCGGTCATTCATCCCTTGACGATAAAACCCCGGATGAGGTTTACTACGGTTTACCTCTTCCGTATGCCGAGGCCGCCTGATGCCGTTTTCTCTTTCTAACAGCATTCGGCTCTTAGCTTATTCGCCCATCAGGCTGTCCAAACTTTGGGGTCCATCGCCATGCTTGAAAAACAACTATCTACATTTTGTACGCTTCACTTTCGCTACACAGTCCCACAAGCTGTTTCTAATAAAAGCTAATAATGTCCGTTTAATGGGGGAAGGCCCCTATTGCGTCTATTTCGATTTATATCATTCAGCACGCCTCGTTGATCGGCAACTACTCTATCATGCCTAGCTTCTAAATCTGCTGCTCTTCTGTCGCGATCAAATCGAGCCATTCTGGATGAAATTTCATTATCTGATAAACCCATGCCAATCATATTGGAGATAAGCTTCTTTTTTTTATTGGAATATATCATACAACCTTCATCAAATTCGTGACGACGTTTTGATGGCCAAGTTAGACGCTGGTGTTTCCATGCTTCAACCTGGTCACCGTAAATTTGCAGAAATATATTATTGGTTCGTTCGTTAAATGTCATGTTTCTATATTCTGCATCAGTATCTATAAAGAAGCCATTTCCAGAAGCTCTTGTGGATTTCCGCTCAGGAGCTTCAGAATATTTGATTTCTTGTATTTTCGATTTATTTACTCCGATAACCGCTCCAAATTTCTCATATTTAACTATATCACCATCTTCCCAGACAGATTTTGCATTAATTATTCTTCCATCGTTTAGATAGATTTCATGAGATTCTGAAACGTTGGCAACAATTGAGACTGCAGAAAAAACTATCAGAAATTGACAAATCTTTTTCATCTTCCTTCTCCCTCAAGAAAAATCTTAAATATTTTTAAGAATATCGTCCTTTTTTTAAAATTTCTTAAGTAAAAGGCATAGAATTTTAACATGTATTGCTTGTATTGTGATGACAGCAAAATGTATTCCACAATGAATGTAGGCCAACCGACGAAGGACCTTTTCCTTCGCAAGCATTCTGGATTGCAAATATCAAAACCGTGTTGGGATGTGGAAGGGGGCTTTGTGGCCCGCCGCTGCATCCACGAGTGTAGTAAGACACCTGCCGGTGGTGTCGGGTCAATTTTCCCACACTATTGCTGTAATTTAAGCAATAGTCATGCACTGCGCCAAGGCCATTTCTATCAGATTTATATGAAAGAGGTGATTACATACCAGGAAATAAATGTATCATCTTGGTCAGATTGGATTGGGATATATTGAGAGTATACCACGAAAATTGAGGCTGTCATAACCTGTGCTTACATACCAGTATCACAGAATAGGCTGAAGTACAGATACAATTGATATCGTTCTACAATCCGGTTCCCTATCATACCCGGTGCTTTTCAGACCATACCTCCTATGATGATGAATATAGGCACCTCAAACCAGAGTTATTATCGAATGTTTTTTGTGGTTGACGTCATCGTCTTAACGGTTCGGTGACTCAAGACACGAAAGCGTACAATCCAGAATGCGATCTCCATCCGTTGCCGATTCCAGGGGAACCGCCACGGTGTTAAGATGAATGGAAAAGCCGTCGTTGCCGGCAAGGGACCGGATGCGATCGACCTGGGATTGAATCCGCTGGAACAGCACCCCGTGATCGTCCTCGGCAGGTGCGCTGAGAAGTAATGCAAACCGCTGAGTGTCGATGCGGCTGAGAACATCCGCACCCCGGATGCACCCGGCAAAGGCCTCCCCCAGCCGCCCCAGCACCTCGTTCTTGTTGTCCTTAGCCTTTTCCGTAAAAGTGACATCGATGCAGCACAGCGTCAATTGCTGGCCCAGCCGAGCCGTTCGGCTGACTTCCCGTTCAAGGATGCCGCAGAAGCCCTTGCGGTTGCATAGCCGGGTCAGATCGTCCACCCGACTCTCGTTGGCCAGGCAATGGGTTAGAATTTCCACCCGGTTGCACAGGATCGTCAGCAGATTGTTGAAAAATTTAAGGGCGGTCGGCGGGTATAGCCACTGCAACCGGCGGATGACGGTCCAGTTCACCGGCAGCAATTCGCCCGCCTCGAGCGTTATCACGGTGGCCGAGCGCGGTGCCGAGCGCAAAAGGCCCAGTTCTCCCAGGATATCGCCCTTGCAGGCATAGTTGATATGCTTCTGGATGCCGTGGGTAACGGTGGGGTCGCCGCTGGATTCATAGTCGACGATTTCGAAGCGGCCCGACAGGATCGCATACATGGTTTCACTGGTATCCCCTTTTTGGAAAAGGACCTCTCCAGCCTCGACCGGCTTCAACGTTCCGGCCATGAGGATGGAGTGCATTTCGGTTCGGGAGAGGCCCTGGAAAAGGGGAATCTGCGTGCCGGGGTCCTTGCCCATGCGAATTCGGGCCAGATCCCACAAGGTCACCAGTTCGACGCGCTGCATCAGCGAAGGCAGCAGAATCAGATCGCCGATCAGGGCGGAAAACATGGTGATGGCCATCATGGCACCGAAGACGGCGGTGGGCTTGAATCCCGATATCATCAGCACGGCAAAACCGATGCCGATGGTAATGCTGGTAAACAGGATCGGCCGGCCCATGTGGTTCAAGGTCACCCGTAGCGCCCGCTGGGGATCGAGATCGCGTTTGAATTCCCGGTTGAAGCGCACCAGGTAGTGGATGGTATCGTCCACGGCCAAACCGATGGCCACGCTGGCGATCAGGCTCGTGGCCATGGAAAGTTCGATGCCCAGCCACCCCATGATTCCGAAATTGACCACGATGGGGAACAGGTTGGGGGCGATGGCGATCAGCCCTACCTTCCACGAGAGAAACAGCATGAACATGATGCCGAATACCATAACCATGGTCAGCCCGAGGCTCTTGATCTGGCCAACGGTCAACTGGCGGCTGCTGGCGGACATGACAATGCCGAAGCCGGTAACATCCCATTTGATTTCCTGCGGATATCCGTTTTCAACATGCGCGAGTATTCGCTTTTTCAACTGAAGAAAATCCCGCGAGCTGGAGATGTGCGTGAAAAGCACCAGGTTGGCCTGTTTGTAGTCGGAGGACACGAAAGCGTCCAGCATGTCCTGGCCCAGCATCATGCGGTAGGTGTTGATCAGCATCCTCACTTCGTAGGATTTTTGGGGCAACCGGTAGTATTCCGGTTCATAACGGTTGGATGCGTAATTGACCAGCTTGAGGTATTCAGCGAAAGAGACCGCCTTGTCCACGCCGGGCAGGGTTTCGGCAAATTCCTGAAAGCGGTTCAGGGCACGCATGGCTTCGACATCCTGGAAATAGTCCTCGCCCGATCCGGTGGCCATCACATTCAACGGGAAACTGCCCGAAAGCCGCTGATGAATGTCGTCGAATTGCTGCCTCACCCGGGAATCTTTGCGGAAATAGTCCACCGGATTGGTTTCCACGGCAAGCCGCAGCATGCCAAAAAGGCAGAACAGCACCACTGCCGCAAACAGCGGCAGGCTGTAGCGCCGGTAGTCCAGGTTGAGGGCAACGATGGCATCGATAAACCGCTGTACGATTGCTGATTTATTGGTCTGGATATCAGTTCTGCCGACTGCCCGGCGCCGGGGCATCATGGACAGGGCGGCGGGTAGAAAGGTCAATGCGACGATCACGAAGCTGATCATGCCTGCGCAGGCAAACAGGGCGAAGGTTTTAATCGCAAAAATGCGGCTGACAAACAGGGACGCCAGTCCCAGTACGGTGGTGCCCGCGGCCAGAATCGTCGGGAAGGACATCGTCGAGAAGGTGGCCAATGTGGCCGCTTCGGGCGAGGGTTCCTGCAATAGTTCATGGCGATATTCTGCTATGATGTGCATGCAGTAGGCCGTGCCCACGGCGATCAGAAAAACGGGCACGATCATGGTCAGGATCGACAGGGATAGGCCGGTAAGAGCGATGAACCCTAATGTCCAAACCAGGGAAAGGGTGACGCAGATCAGGGGCAGGACAACGTCCCGGATATTGCGAAACAGCAGGAAAAGAATCAGGGCCACCAAAAGGAAAGTGATCGGCGGGAGTCTGAAAAAATCTCTCTCGGTGAAGACGGCCAGGGCGTGGGAGATTACCGGCATGCCCATTTGGTAGAGGGTCAAATTGGGGCCTTCCCGATCGATGCGTTCCTGGATGCGGGCAATGATCTTCTCGTGGGAGGCCCCGTCAGCCAGAACCAGGGTGATCAGCGTGGTTTGCTGGTCGCTGGATATGAGGTTGTTTCGAAACAGGGGAACGTTCACCACCCGATCCTGGAAGGTTTCCATGGTCCAGTTGCCGGACAGATCGACGGCCTTTTTGACGCCCGGCAGGCTGATGGTACGGCGAACTCCGTCAATCCTGGACAGGGATTCGGCCAGCCGTTCAATTTTTTTAAAGGCCAGCTCATCGAAGACATTCTGGCCGGAGATTACGACGCGGATAATTTCCTCACCGCCGAAAACTTCTTTGAAAGCCTGGTACTCGCGGGTTTCCTTTAGATCTTCAATCACCATGTCGTAAATTGAAGTGTTGAAAACCAGCTTGGGCAGGGTGGTGAGGAAAAAAAGCGTCAGCGCGAAGATTGCGAGAATAACGGATACCCGATGGCCCACGATCCATCCGAAACAGGCCTTTGCGGACAACCGGCGAAGATTGGCATAAAGGGTGTTCAGGGCCAAAGCGATTTTCCCGATGGGTTAGGGGGCGCTCAACTCATTTGGATGCCGAATAAATGCTCCTGTCCGCTGCGCCCTCGGATTTCATGGTTTCCCAAGTCCCGAAGCGGCAATCGACGATTCACCAGAGAGGCGGTCTGGTTGCACAGGACAATGGGTGCCTGAAGCGTTTTGCTGGCCATGGATGATAAGCGAAAGGCCAGGTTGATGCAGTCCCCCACCAGGGCCAGATCGGCAGATCGCGACCCGTAATGGGAAAGCGTAACCTGTCCGGTGGTCACCCCCCATCCCAGCACCGGATTGGGCAAATTCAATCCGCGATCCTGCAGTTGTCTGTGGATCTCGGGCAGACTGGAAAGCTGTTCGACGGCGGCCTGGCACGCCGGCAGGGCATGTTCGGCCGAAAGCTCGGCCGGATGCTCCCAGAAAGCGAAGATGGCGTCTCCCGCATAGTCCTTCACCGTCCCGTGGTAGGCGTTGACAATGGCGCTGAAACGAGAAAAGACCGCCTTGATAAACGTGTAAACAGTCGTCGAGTCAACCTGCTGGGAAAAAGCGGAGAACCCGCGTACGTCGGCCACCAGGTTGGTGACGGATACCGCTGCTTGATTGACGGTGGTCTGCTCGGTCCAGGTGTCTTCGTCCGATGGGGTGATCAAACGGGGGCAGGATAGAACGATGGAGATGTTGCCCAGGGTGATGCGGTCGCCGTCTTGAAGGCTGCGGGAGGCCCCTGGCGCCATGCGAACATCGTTGACCCAGGTGCCATTTTTGCTCAGATCGACAATTTCCACACCACTGTGGGTCAGACGAACGGCGGCATGATCCCGGGACACCATGGGATTGCGAACGAGAATGCGCTTTTCCCTTTCGATGCCCCTGCAGACGCGGCCTAAAAAGATCCTGTCGGTCAGCGCGAGGCGACGTCGGGTACCGTTCTCGTCCTGCCATGTCAGGCAGGGTTCTGATGTCGCGGCATCCGATGGCATTCTCTTTTTCAAATCCTCAGGTGTAGTGATTGTTTTAAAACCACGGACTCGCATTCAAAATCCAACGATATCGACTACCCTTTTGCTTGGGGACAACCGCTGCAACGATCACTTCCGGCAACATGCATGCCTGTCACGACTTCGGATTTCAGAAAGATGTAGGAAAGGTTCCTATTTTCTTACCACATCGATGGTTTGACGGCAATGGTCATCCGCTGCCGCCTCGGATGAGTCGCATTTGTTCTGGTGCAACACTTTACCTCCTATCCGATCGCTGATCCGTTGTGCTTTTGAAGGTCCAACGAAAAAACTCGCTCTGGCACAAATTGGCGGGCTTTAAAAAAAGCGCTTGACATGTCACCGTAAAGTGACAATAAAGAAGGCCATGGCGACAAAAAAACACGTAAAAAAAGCCCCTGCCCAAACCCGCGACCGGGAAGCGACCCGCCGTCTGTTGATCCGGGCAGTCGGGGAACTGTTGGGCGAGAAAGGATTCACCGGGTTGGGCGTCAACGCCGTGGCCCGCCAGGCCGGCGTCGACAAGGTGCTGATTTACCGCTATTTTGGGGGATTGCCCGGCCTGATCCAGGCATTCGGGCAGGAGGAGGACTTCTGGCCGGGCATCGAGGAACTGGCCGGAGGCGATATCGACGCCTTCCGGCAGATGCCCCTGGAAGAGAAATTGACGGCCCTGGGCTGCAATTTCCTGCGCGGCATCCGGCAGCGTCCCCTGACCCAGGAAGTCATGGCCTGGGAAATGGTCCAGCGCAATGATATGACCGAGGAACTGGAGATCATCCGCGAAACCCGCATGCTGCGCTTTGCCGAGCTTTTTCTCCCGGCGGAGGGGTCCAGGGTCGACCTGATGGCCATCATGGCCATTTTCGGTGCCGGCATCAGCTACCTGGTCTGCCGGTCCCGGAAGATTCGCTGGTACAACGGCATCGATCTGGAAAGCGAAGCCGGATGGCAGCGCATCGAAACGGCCGTCGGGCAGATGGTCAAAGGGATTATGGCGGTTATCTGACCTAAAATAGGCGTTTCGCCTTTTTTGAAAAAAATTAAAGGCAATGATCTTTTTTAGTTTGCACACTTTTTCTTTTCTCAGAAGGCGAAACCGCTCCGGGATTGCCGATCTCACCGCATCTTCGGCGTTAGCAGCCGCGGCGCATAGCCGACTATAGCACCACGACAGCTGCCTTGAATCTGCGGCAAGCTCGACAATCGCCTAATTTAGGTCTGAATTGGTGGGCGCTAAAAATTTTTGCCCATATTGTCACCTATAAGTGACAACGAAGGTTTTTTAAATTATGAGGAACCCCAAATGATAAAACGCAGAGATTTTCTCAAACAACTGTTTGCCGCCGGGGCCTTGCTGGGCAGCGGCGCCCTGGCCGGAGCCTGTTCGGGCGTTGCCCGCGCCGACCTGCCGGACGGTAAAACGGCAAACCCATCTCCGCCGATGCTGGATGTCACGGAGCGGCGAATCCTCTACTACGCCAGTCTGGCCCCCAGCGGCCACAACAGCCAGCCCTGGCGGGTGCGCATCGAATCGGCGAACACATGGATCATCGAAGCAGATAGCGGCCGACGCCTGCCCTGTGTGGATCCGGACAATCGCGAACTCATGCTCTCTCTGGGCGCCTTTGCCGAGAACCTTTCCATAGCGGCAGGCGCCCTGGGCCGGCACGCCGACATCGAGGTGATCGCCCACAACAGACACGACCGCGACGTCCTGCGGGTCGTTCTGCGTCCCGGGCAGACGAACAGCGATCCGTTGAGCCTTTTGGCAGCCCGCCGCACCGTGAAACATGGCCATCTGCCCAAGGAGATCTCCGCTGACGACGTGGCAGCCCTGTCCCTCCAGGCTGGCGGCGGCCTTTTTTATTTTCCGCGCGCCTCTTCCCATGCCGCCTGTATCCGGGAAGCCGCCGTGGAGAGCTTTCGCATTCAGGCAGCCCGCGATGACGCCCAGCGCGAGTTGGTGCACTGGCTGCGCCTGAAAAATCAGGATGCAATGCGCCATCGCGACGGCCTCACCCCTGAGGGCATGGAGATCCAGGGCTTCAACAGTTGGTTTGTGCGGCATTTCGTCAGCCCCGAGGATTTCATGAAAACTGATTTCCGGCGAAAGGGTGTGGACGTCACCGCGAAGCTGGCCCAAGAAGGCGGCGGATGGATGGTGATGACCAGTTCCGGCAATCGTGTCGCCGACCTGATCGAAGCCGGCCGGCGGTTCCAGCGCCTGGCGCTGACGGCACGGGCTCGGAACATCGGCATCCAACCCATGACTCAGGTGCTGGAAGAGAAAAGCGGCCGTGCTGCCATCGCCGGTAATCACAACCGTCACTTTTTCCCCCAGTTTGTCCTGCGGGTGGGCTATCTTGACCGCTATCCCGCGCCGGTCTCCTTGCGGCGGCCGGTGGAATGGTTCGTAACCGCCTGACTCGGTTCCATTCCCGGCAGCCCTGCCTCCTGTTGAGTAATACCGACAACATTCACCGCATTTTAGCAGGAATAAACCGGCCCGGATAGGTGTTGACAAAACCTATCCGGGCCACTACTAGGCATATGCTCATAGAAGCTTCTTCGAATAGTAACGAATCCGATCGGGGTCGGATTCATGCTGTGAGGTGCCTTTTTGAAACTTACCGTACTGGTTGACAACAACACCCTGATCGATCGTTACTTTCAGGGCGAACCCGGCGTTTCCTATTTTATCGAAATCGACGGGCTGAAGATCCTTTTCGACACCGGCTGCTCCGATCTTTTCATGAAAAATGCCGCCAAGATGGAGATCGACCTGTTCGATGTCGATGCGGTGATCCTTTCCCACGCCCACATCGATCATACCTGGGGGCTTCAGGCTTTGATTCAGGCCTATGCCGAGCACCAATTCGAGGGCCGACCCTACAAGCGCCCCACCCTGATCGCTCACCCGACGGTCTTCGACCGGCGCGTGATGCCCGGGGTCGGCGATATCGGCTGTTTGATCTCCCGGGAGACCGCCGGCCGCTATTTCGATCTTCAGTTGACCGACCGTCCCCACTGGCTGTGCCCGGACCTGGTCTTTCTGGGAGAAATCGAACGCCACAACGACTTCGAAGCCGGCCAACCCATCGGCCGCATCTGGCAGGACGGCGTCGAAGCCGATGATTTTATCATGGATGACACATCGCTGGCCTACCGTTCGTCAAAAGGCCTGGTGATTGTCTCCGGATGCGCCCATGCCGGCATCTGCAATACCGTGGCCCGGGCCATGGAGGTCTGCGACGAAACCCGAATCGCGGACATCATCGGCGGGTTTCACCTGCTGGACCCCACGGAAAAACAGCTGCGTCTTACCGTGGAGCAGCTGTCCGCCTGGCGCCCGGGAAAGCTGCATGCCTGCCATTGCACCGATCTGAAATCCCTGATGGCGCTGTCAAAGGCCACCGAACTGGAGGAAGTCGGCGTTGGGCTCGAACTGGCGTTTTAACGCAGCACTGTTCGTAAACATGCTGCCGATACCCGTCTGATGCGAAAAGGATTGCTTCAGAAATATGAACCTATATGTTGAGAGGAGAAAATGATGCGAATTGGGAGAAAAAACGGTTTGGCAATACTCTTGATGGTCTTTGCGGCGGCTTTGCTATGTGTACCCGCCGTTCAGGCAGCGGACACCATCCGCATGGGCGTGACCGGCGCCCACAGCGGCGACCTGGCCTCCTACGGCATTCCCAGTGTCAAGGCCGCCGAACTGGTGGCAAAGAAATTCAACGCCAAGGGCGGCGTGCTTGGGAAACAGGTGGAACTGGTGGTGGAAGACGATCAGTGTAAAACCGAAGTGGCCGTCAACGTGGCAACCAAAATGCTCACCGAGGATGTGGACGTCGTCCTGGGCCACATCTGCAGCGGTCCGTGCAAAGCGACTTTGGGCATTTATGCCACCAAAGGGCTGATCCTCATGTCCCCTTCGGCGACCAACACCGACCTGACCAAAAGCGGCCAGCACAACAACTTCTTCCGGACCATTGCACCGGACGATGCCCAGGCCAAAACCCAGATCGATTTCTGCCTGGATAAGCTGAAGGCCAAAACCATTGCCATCGTTCATGACAAGGGCGATTACGGCAAAGGCCTGGCTGAATTTGCCAAAGCCTTTCTGGAAAAGGACAGCCGCGGCGATCTAGTACTCTATGAAGGCATCACCCCCGGCGCGGTCGACTATTCAGCGGTCATCAACAAAGTCAGACGCTCCAAGGCCGACGTGCTGCTTTACGGCGGTTTCCACCCCGAAGCCTCCAAACTGATTCAGCAGATGCGCAGAAAGAACATGAAAACCCTCTTCATTTCCGATGACGGCGTCAAAGACATCACCTTTATCAAAGTCGCCGGCAAATACGCCGAAGGGGTCTATGCCACCGGCCCCATGGACACGACCCAAAATCCCATGGCCATCGCCGCCATCGAAGAGCACCGCAAAACCTACGGCTCGGATCCGGGCGCATTTTTTCTCAACGCCTATGCCGCAGCAACGGCCATGCTGGAAGGGATTCAGATCGCCGGAACCTCGGATTTCGACGCCCTTTCCAAAACCCTGCGCAGCAATTATTTCGAAACTCCGCTGGGGCGCATCAGCTTCGATGAGCGCGGGGACGCCATTGGCGTCGGCTTTGCCGTTTATCAGGTGCAGGATGGACAGTATGTAGAAATCAAATAGCGGCCATCGCGTAAGGCCAAATGCTTTTAAAACCCGAACGGGCGGTTGGATCGACCAACCGCCCGTTTTCGATTTGCATGGAAACCTTCTTGCAGCCCGCCGTGAATTGGGTTATGGCCGCTGATGCCGGCAGCAAATGGCAGCCAATTCAAAACACCGCGACTCAAGGAAGCGTTCATGCCCGAACTGCCCGAAGTACAAACCGTGGTCGACACCCTGAACCGATGCGGCATCATCGGGTGCTCCATCGACGGTGCCCGGATTCGCTGGGCAAAAACCGTTGCCGGCGAGTCACCGGCACGCTTTCGCCGCCGCATTCAGGGCTGCCGGATTCTTTGCATCACCCGCCGGGGCAAGTACATCGTATTCCACCTGTCCGACGGTCTAACGCTGCTGATTCACCTGCGGATGACCGGCCGCCTGAACTGGACCCACCGGGACCGGGCGCTCAATGCCCATGAACACGTCATTCTAATCATCGGCCCGCGCCATGAACTGCGTTTCCAGGACACCCGAAAATTTGGAAGGATTGTTTTGACCGATGCACCGGAGGCGATCCTGGGCAAACTCGGTCCAGAGCCCTTGGGCAGAGACTTTACCCGTGCCCGCTTTTTCAGCATGCTTCACGCCCGAAAACGCCAACTCAAACCGCTTCTGCTGGACCAGACCTTTCTGGCCGGTCTGGGCAACATCTATGTCGACGAAGCCCTCTGGCAAGCCGGCATCCACCCTTGCCGCCGGTCCGACACCCTGGACCGGGAGGAAGCCGATGCCCTGCATCGGGCCATCCGAAAGGTGTTGAAACAGGGGCTGAAAAATCAGGGCACCTCGTTAGGCAGCGGCCAGGGAAACTTTCATGCGGTGGGCGACCGTCCGGGACGCAATGCGGACAAACTCAATGTATTCCGGCGCACCGCCGCACCCTGCCCGCGCTGTTGTGCGACCATCGAACGCATTATCGTGGGGCAGCGCAGCAGCCACATCTGTCCGGTTTGTCAGAAGGCGCCGGGGTAATTCGGGTAATAATTAACGAATCAGGTAAAAGACAACCACCAGCCCTAAAATCGCCAGGCCCATCCAGACCAGTCGTTTTTTGGTGAACAACGGCGGCGAGGCGGAGGAAGCGGCCCTGTCCTTGGCCTTGAATGCCCGTATCCGTTCGATCTTTTCCCGCTCTTCCTCGATCTCCTGGCGGCGGTGATTTTTTTCCCTTCGATCAAATGGCCCCGATCGTCGGTCTTCGGAAACGAAAATGTGTTTCTGCCTCCGGTCGGCTGCTTTCCTTCTTTCCATCGGTCTCTCCCTACAGGGCCCAAAAGCGTATCGGGGGAACGGGGTTCGGGCGCCAATATCAAACGATGCATGCACGCCACGGGGGATCATAGCGTTAAAAACAGGTACTTACAATAAAAGCACTTTGCCGCCGGTTGTCAACTACAAACGGAACGACTGGTTGGAGCGAAAGCACCAACGGTCTTCGGATTCTTGACTTTCCAGCGGACATCCGATTAAATCCTGCCGTGCACATGCCGTCGTATACATGCAGGCTTGAACGTAAAAGATTCCGAGAAAAAAGACATCCAATTTAACATGAAACCAGATCGCGTCGTTGTTACGGGCCGGGGCACTTTCAATGCCATCGCCAAAAATGTGGATGACTTTGCCGCCGCCCTGAAAAACGGCACCTGCGGCATCGGCCCGGTCACTCTTTTCGACACCGACGGATACCGCACCCGCATCGGCGCCCAGGTTAACGGCTTCGATGCCCGGCAGCACATTCCGGCCGTCTACTCCCTCAAGCGCATGTCCCGGTCAGACTGCATGGCCATGGCGGCCGCACTGGAAGCGCTGGCCGACGCCGGTCTGCTGCCCATGGAAGACCGAAGGACCGTGCGGACCGGCGTAATCATCGGCGGCGGCGCCGGCGGCATGCTGGAGTGCGAGCCGGTCTTCGCCCGCTGCCTGGAAACCGGGGCCGACAGGATGCCGGCTTCTCCCTTTGCCGCGTTCTCCTGCGCTTCATCGGCGGACCACATTGCCACCCACCTGAATCTCCTGGGTCCTCGCACCACCTTCATGACCGCCTGCTCCTCCGGCGCCACGGCCATCGGCTTCGCACGGGATCTGATCCGCAGTCATGCCGCCGACATCATGGTTTGCGGAGGAACGGAGCCGTTGTGCCGCATTACCTATTCCGCCTTCAACGCCCTGCAGGCGGTAGACCCCGAGCCCTGCAAGCCCTTCGACCGCAACCGCCGGGGGCTTACGCTTGGGGAAGGCGCAGGGATCGTGATCCTGGAATCGCTGGACCACGCCCGCAAACGGGGAGCGCCCATTTACGGAGAAATCCTCGGCTGCGGGATCACCTGCGATGCCAACCACATGACCGCCCCCGACATCGAGGGCACCGGCGCCGCGGCAGCCATGGCAGCAGCCCTGGCCGATGCCGGTGTATCGGCGGAGCGTGTGGACTACATCAACGCCCACGGCACCGCCACCCCCGCCAACGACCGCATGGAAACCCTGGCCATCGGACGGGTGTTCGGCAATCGGGCCCGGCACATCCCGGTGAGTTCCACCAAGTCGATGATCGGCCACACCCTGGGGGCCGCCGGGGCCATCGAAGCCGTCGCCTGCCTGCTGGCCATCGAGCGGGATTTCATTCCGCCCACCGTCCACCACGCCACCCCCGATGACGACTGCCTCTTGGACCTCGTACCGGGACGTTCGCGGCCGGCGAGAATAGACACGGTACTCTCCAATTCATTCGCCTTCGGCGGCAACAACACCGCGCTGGTTCTGGGGCGTTTTACCGAAAACAGGGGTGCCCGATGAACCGGCGGGTGGCCGTGACCGGAATGGGGCTGGTGACGCCCCTGGGCATCGGGCACGAGCGCTTCGCCGAAGCGCTGTTCGGCGGCGTCAGCGGCATCGGTCCCATTGAAAACTTCGATGCCGGAGCATTCAAGTCCAACTGTGCCGCGGAAGTTCACAATTTCTCAGCCAAAGACTTCATCTCTGCAAAACTTCTGCGGCGCATGGACCGTCTTTCCCAGATGGCGGCAGCATCGGCGCGCATGGCAGTCGAAGACGCGGGCGTGGACCTTGCGTCCGCCGACCGGGGCCGCATGGGCATCGTCATGGGCACGGCCTTTGGCGCAACCGATGTCGTCACCCGGTTTGCCGGAACCCTGTTCACCGAGGGGCCCCGCCGGGTCAACCCGATCCTGGTGCCCAACACGGTGATGAACGCGCCGGCCGGCCACACGGCCATCGAATTGGGACTTCGGGGGATCAACACCACGCTGAATCATCGGGAAGCCTCGGCGGAAACGGCCATTGCCTGCGCAGCCATGCAGATTCGCGAGGGCCGGGCGGATATGATTCTCACCGGCGGCGGGGACATCCTCTCGCCCTTTTTCTTCTCGGTCCTGAAACGATTCCGGGCCCTGTCCCCCCAGAACAACAGCGAAGAAGAAGCACGACCTTTAGACCGCCAACGCAACGGTCCGGTGGCCGGAGAAGGGGTGGGCGTGCTCTGCCTGGAACCGCTGGAATCGGCCCGCGCCCGGGGGGCGACCGTCTACTGTGAAATCGCCGGTTGGGGCATGAGCGGCGCACCCGCGCCGGCCAACGACTGGCCGGACAATCCGGACGGCATGCTGCGGGCCATGCAGGCGGCCATGGCCATGGACGGAGTACATCCTGAATCCATTGATGCGGTTTCCGCCGCTGCCAGCGGCGGCGTTCGGTCGGATCGTCTGGAATCCCTGGCCCTGGAGCGGTGTTTCACCGGCGCCCGTCACCCGGTGGTGACCAGCATCAAGGGCGCCCTGGGAGAAAACTTCACCTCCGGAGGCATCCGGTCGGCAGCCATGGCGATAGGCATCCATACCTGCAGGGTGCCGCCCACCCTGGGGTTGACGGAGCCCATCACGCCTTTCGCGATGGTATCGACTAACAGCCGGGAAATGCCTGTCGGTTACGGGTTGGTGAATGCCTGCGCGTCCGGCGGGACGTTTGTCAGTCTGCTTTTAAAAAAGTCGTGACGGCATCGTAAAAATCCCGATATCTACGTTACGCTTCATCCCTCGTCACTGCGGAGTACGTTTATATACGCCTCATTCCTCAGGACTCGCGAGCCTTGATCTCGGCCTTTTTACAAAGCCGCCTGAAATTCAAATTCGGTCCATTGATGTCATTCCCGCGGAGGCGGGCGCACGCAGTCAAGCTTTAGCGCTATCCATTATTTTCAGACAGTTATAGATTCCCGTCTCCGCGGGAATGACATGTCTGGTGACTTTTTGCGAGACTGTCAATATTATTGGGGGTCGTTCTTCGTGTTCGACTGAGTAGTGCCGTAAAAGTTGTCCTCCGGTGGCGCGCCCCGCTGTTCGGCGGATAAGACGCACTGGCTGAAATGCGGTCGGGAACGGCGATTCAGGGCCACAAGCACTCGGACCACGGTATGGCTGATGCTGCCGGCGTCGGCCTGGCGGATCATCTCCTCCAAGGCGGTGCGGTTGTCATAGGAAGCTTTCCGGTAGGGCCGCGGGGATATCAGCGCATCGTAAACATCGCTGACCATGATGATGTCGGTCGTCAGGCTGTCCATGGCGATACCCAGCGGATATCCGCTGCCGTCCTTGCGTTCGTGATGGTCCCGGGCCACCTTGGCCGCAAGGATATGGGGATCACGAAAATAGTGGCTCAAGAGAACGTAGCCGGCCAGGGTGTGGTGGTGGAGATGTTCGAGTTCGGACGGCGTAAGCAGCGTCTCCTTGGTGAGAATTTCAATCGGGACGCATCGTTTGCCGATATCGTGGGCAGGCCCGGCCAGAACTTCCTGAATCATGGCCGTCTTGTCGGCGATCAACTCACGGGTAATGAGAATGGAGAGGGCAAAAACCAGCAAGGTATGGCGATAGGTATAAAAATCCAGTTCACGGAAGTGGTATAGCGATTCCAGCAGGGACTCCGGCATGGTCACCTCCCCGGCAATATCCAAGAGGTCGCGCATGCGGTCGGTGCCTTTGAAAATCACATCATAGGGCGGCGCGACGAAAAAATCGTTCAGATCCGATTCCACCTGAAGATAATCCATCAGACGGCAGGTTCGAATGGATGCGGTCGCACCGCCGGCCACAGCCTGCATCATTTCCCGGCTGAGAACCGTTCCGGCCTCCAGCAATAAATCTCCCCGATGATCGGCCACCGCATGGGTGAGTCGATACTCCGACATGCTCGATTCCTTTCCGCCGCTGGGGCCGACTTACGGGTGCTGCCGTCAGCTTTTTACACGGCTCATGTACTGGCCGGTTTCCGTGTTGACGCGAATGATTTCTCCCGCGGTCATATATTCGGGAACCAGAACGGAAACGCCGTTGGAAAGCTCGGCCGGTTTGTTGCGGTTGGTGGCGGTGGCCCCCTTGATGGCCGGGGCGGTCTCTACGATCTCCAGATCGATGGTCTGCGGCAGTTCGATGCACAGCGGATGTCCGTCCCGGAGCAGCGCCGTGATGCCTTCCAGTCCGTCCACCAGCCACTGGATCTGCCCTTCCAGGGCTTCCTCGGAAAGCGTGTATTGCTCATAGTTCTCACTGTCCATGAACGTATAGAGGTTTTGGTCCCGGTAGAGGAAACTGACCCGGCGCTTGTCGACCGTCATCTCCTCCAGGGTGTCACCGCCCTTGTAGGTCTGGTCCAGCTTCTGCCCGCTGATCAGCGAGGCGTAGCGGACCTTGTACAGGGTGTTGGCGCCCCGCGCCGACGGGGTGTGGACATCGATCTGCTTGACCTGATAGGGGTGGTTGTCGATATTGACGATATGGCCTTTCTGAAGATTGCTGGCTTTGGGCACGGTGGTTCTCCTGTGAATGAATCGGTTTTAAAACGGGCCGAATGGTTCTGTCCGCGGCCGACGGCAGAAAACCACGGAATCGCGGCAGCTTCCTTATAGCGCGTATCCGGGTTCAGGGCAATATGACAGGCCGAACAAGAACCCTATCGGCCACCAATGATCGAATCGCCTTTTGCAGAGGCCGGGTTGGGCACGAACTCGGCAAATTTGAAAAATGGCCGGCGGCAGCTTATTCGATAAGATTCCCTCGACGGAAAGCGATTGCAATAAGCCATTCGTCGCCTCCTCCCCTCAAACTTCATCATGGATATGTAAATGTTTTTTTAGTGTTTACAAAGTTTCAGAATCCAACCTATAGTTTATTTCTATCCACTGGAGGAATTGACCGTTGCACCCTGCCCCGAGTAGTTTCTGCCCCGCCCGATATTCGTAGCCCAAGTGTTTGCGATTTTCTGTATTTGGTACTACCGATCCGACCATAAAGTAGGCGTTTCGCCTTTTTCGAAAAATAGATAAAATTACGATTTCGTTAGTTTGCGTACTGTTTATCCAAGGAAACCCAATGGCGCACCGCGCTCCCATGAAATTGCCGATAGGCGGCCTTCGGGCGTGCTGCTGCGCCTGAAGGCCGCTGCCAAACCGTATGGAAACCGCCAAGGAAACCGGCAACTCCGGCATCCATTACCATGCACCAAGGAGGTGAACGATGGTTATCGTCAATACGATCCGCTTTCCCCAGGAAAGCGCCGGCCAGGTGGGAAAACGCTTTCTCGAAATCTCACCGCCCCCCGATTTCATGACCATGCAGGGTCCTTATATCAAAGGAACCGATCAGGGCATCAAGGGCATAGAAATATTCAGTCTGGACGAATCCAAGCTGGCACTGGGCCTCGATTATGTCACCCAACGCTGCGTCTCTTATTTCGGGATACCGGGATACACTTACGAGATCAACGTCTATTTCGAAGCCCAGGAATCCCTTAAACTGATCGGTCTGGCCTGATAGGAACCGGCGTATTCATTGGGGAGATGTTCAAAAACCGGCGTTACCCGATCCGCCTGAAATACATCTTTACATCCGGGCTCAGGGCCTGGCGCGCCTGATATTCTTGTCGGCTCTCGTGAACGAATCCCAGGCGCAGATACAACGTCTCCAGACGGGGATTGTTGGTCAGGGAGATCAGGCGCGTATACCCCTGGGCCTGCATTTCGTCCAAAAAGGATTTCACCGTGTGCACGCCCACCCGCTGGTTGCGGAAGCGGGTGGAAATGGCCAGCGCGCCCATCTCCACGGTTTTCTCATCGATGATCTTCTTCTCCACGCTTCCCACCACGATTCCGTCGATGGCGGTAACGTAAAAAGCATGGCGGTTTTTGCTAAGATAGGCCTTGCTGCGGGGCTTTAAAAATCCGGAGCGTTTGTACATATTGAGAATGCGGTGAACGATGGCCACGTCTTCGTCGGTGTTCACCTGCCGGAAATGCTCCTCGAAGTTGTTGGCGATAAGGCTGCCGGAGCCTTCCACGGTGAACAGCTCGTGCTTGACGGCGTTCTTCCCCGCCTGGAGAATGTGCACCCGGTCACACTCCCCGGCCTCGATCTTGCGGCAGATCGCCTCCATGGCGCCTTTAAAATTGACATTGGCGATCAGATCCCCCGGCGCAGCGAACGATTGGCGCGCCCGGCCGGTGGTCAACGCGTTGATCTTATTTCCCTGGCTATCGATGAGATAACGCCGCTCCAGGAAGATGACCTTGAACATGGACCGGCGATGGTCGAGGACCGCTTCATAAAAATCGATTTCCGGCGAGATGCGGACGATGTCGGTGGCGGTCAGCCGCTGCTCCAGTCGGGTGATCCACTGGCGGTTGGCGAAGCGGTTGGGCAGGTTGTGCAGCAGGGTGGTGCGCGCCCCATGACGCACGAGGAATTTGATGTCGGCGATGATCTCCTGAAAGTAGTCGCGCAGGATGCCCTCCCGGCAGGCGATGAAAACCGGCTTGCCGGCAATGGCGCGTCCGTATTCTTTGAGGTAAAGCTTGGGCATTAGTAGTCTTGAATACCGGTATACGTCTCCGGCGTAACCGCCAGCAGTTCCTCCCGGACAGCCGGAGACACGTCCAGACTTTCGATGAAAGCGGCAATGGCCTCCCGGTCGATGGCCGCGTGGGTGCGGGTGAGCTTCAGCAATGCCTCGTAGGGCTTGGGGTAGCCCTCCCGCCGCAGGATGGTCTGGATGCCCTCGGCCACCACGGCCCAGTTGTCTTCCAGATCCCGCTGCAGGGCCTCTTCGTTGAGAATCAGTTTGTCCAGCCCGCGCTTGAGGGACTTGATGGCGATAAGGGTGTGGCCCAGCGGCACACCGATATTGCGGCTGACCGTCGAATCGGTCAGATCCCGCTGCAGCCGGGAGATGGGCAGCTTGGCCGACAGATGCTCCAGCACGGCATTGGCGATGCCCAGGTTGCCTTCGGCATTTTCGAAATCGATGGGGTTGACCTTGTGGGGCATGGCGGAAGAGCCGATCTCGCCCGCTTTGATCTTCTGCTTGAAGTACTCTATGGAGATATAGGTCCACACATCCCGACACAGATCCAGCAAAATGGTGTTGATGCGTTTGACGCCGTCGAAAAAGGCCGCCAGGTGATCGTAGTGTTCGATCTGGGTGGTAACCTGCGAGCGATGCAGCCCCAGGGTGTCGTTAACCAGGCGGTTGCCGAAGGCGACCCAATCCACCTCGGGATAGGCCACGAAATGGGCGTTGAAATTGCCCGTGGCCCCGCCGAACTTGGCGGCGAAGGGAACGGCTTCCAGCAGTTTCATCTGCTCTTGGAGGCGGTCCACGAAAACGTAAATCTCCTTGCCCAGCCGGGTGGGCGAAGCGGGCTGGCCGTGGGTCCGGGCCAGCATGGGTACCGACTTCCAGATCCGGGCCTTGGCGGCAAGATCCGCCACGGTTGCCTCCAGGGCCGGTTGCATGACCGTGTGCCAGGCCTCTTTCAGGGAGAGGGGCATAGCCGTGTTGTTGATGTCCTGGGAGGTCAGGCCGAAGTGAATGAATTCTTTATGGGCGGACAGGTTCAGGCGGTCGAAGGCCTCTTTCACAAAGTACTCCACCGCCTTGACATCGTGGTTGGTGGTTTTTTCGATCTCCTTGATCCGGGCCGCGTGGGTATTGGAAAATGTCCGCCAGATCTCCTGCAGCGGTTCGAACGCCGCAGGATCGACCTTGGCCAATTGGGGCAGGGGAAGCTGACACAGGGCAATAAAGTACTCGATCTCCACCCGCACCCGGTAACGGATCAGGGCGCCTTCGCTGAAGTAGTCGGCCAGCGGTTCGGTGGCCCGACGGTAGCGGCCGTCCACCGGAGATATGGCGGTCAGGGGGGTCAGGGTCATGGTTTCTCCTTTATCCATTGTCGTACGGTATAAATCCAGAAATGTCCCTATCTAACGGACTGACAATAGCAAACGCCCCGGTAATTTCCAACCGCAAACCTCCCGTCCTTTTTCAACCCCGACATCCCCTTGCCAAATTCCAAATTGCCCCACGGATCTTTTTTCTACCACTTGCATAGCAACCTACGATAGGTGATTTCCGGCCTCGGTCTTCGGACCTCCGTCTTCAGCCCTCAGTCGTCTGATCTCCGTCTTCCTCCCACCAGCAGTTCCCGAAGCGCCGTCTGCCGCCGGCTGGTATCCCGATTGCGCACCGCCATGGCCATGGCCTTGCGGGTTCCCACCAGCACGGCCAGCCGGCGGGCGCGCGTCAAACCGGTATAGAGCAAATTTCTGAAAAGCATCTTGAAATGCTGGGTCAGCACCGGAAGAATCACCACTTCGAATTCGCTGCCCTGGGATTTATGGATGGTTATGGCGTAAGCCAGATCCAGTTCGGGGATGGCGTCACGGGTGTATTCCACGACCCGGCCGTCCGGGTAAAAGGAGACCGACAGCGTCAGGTTCTCGGTGTCGATGTCGCGAACATTCCCGATATCGCCGTTGAACACGTTCAGGTCATAGTTGTTCCGGCGGTGAATGACCCGGTCGCCCACCCTGAAAACCCTTTCGCCTACCGTCAATTCGTGTTTGCCCGGCCCAGCAGGATTGGCCGATTCCTGGATGGTCCTGTTCAAGTTGATCGTACCCAGGCTGCCCCGGGTCATGGGCGAGAGAATCTGGATCTCGGTATTTTTACCGAAATATTTGGGGATCCATTCCAGATAGAGCTTTTGCACCACTTCGGATGCCGACAGGCCGTAATGCAGCGATGACCAGGGGTGAACCTTTTTCAAAACGGACAACAGCTCCTCGACCTCGCCTTCGGCCTTGGCGACGTTTCGCAAGTCCACATGCTGGAATTTTTTAGGAACGACCAATTCCGTCTCGTAAGGAGTGACCGTCTCATGGATTCTGAACTCGTAAGGGTTTTCGGCCGGGTCCGCCGTGGTTTCCTGTTCCGAAGCCCGAGAATCGTAGAACCGTTTGACCCGGGCGATGAAATTGAGCTGCTCCTTGGTGGCCTCGTCCGAGTCCATGAACAGGCAGTCCACTTTTTGTTGCCAGATTTCGGGTTTTTTGAAGGGCGTATCGATGTAGGGCAAATCGCCGTTGTTGATCTGGTGAGCATATTGGATGATGAACGATTCCCGGGCCTGCCGGAAAACGGTTTTGAGTTCGAAGCAGCGAACAGCTCCGGAGGCAATAATATCGCGAAGAACGTTGCCGGCTCCGACCGATGGAAGCTGGTCGGCGTCACCGATAAAAAGGATCTGGCTTTTCTGCGGAATGGCTTTCAGCAGGGAGGCGGCGAGGCTGATGTCCAGCATGGAGCATTCGTCAATGATTATAAAATCCACATCGAGCGGATGATCCTCGTTCCTTTTGAAGTTGCCGATCTGCCACTCCAGCAATCGATGGATGGTTTTCGACGCTCTCCCGATGACATCCATCATGCGTTGCGCCGCCCGGCCGGTGGGGGCGGCAAGCAGAATTTTTTTTCGCATCGCCTCGAGCAATCTCACGAGAACCAGGGTTGCCGTCGTTTTCCCGCATCCGGGGCCGCCGGTCAGCACGGAAAATTTCTCGGATACAACGCCTTTGATAGCGTCCAACTGCTCATCGCTCAGGTAAAATCGCTTTGCTTCGCAGTACCGGTTGAGCCAACCCTCGACACGCTCATGGTCTACCTGCGGCGGATCGCTCGCATCGCAAACCCTTCTGGCGACGTACCGTTCGTCGAAATAAAGGGTTTTGGAATAGTAGCAGGTTTCGATGCTTTCATCCGAAACGGCCAATTCACGGGCCATGACAAGGCCGTCTTTCTGCATTCGATCGAGGTAGTCGGGTATCCGATCATCGAGCCGCAACCCGAGCAGCTCGTTCACTTGAGCGGTAATTTGCGACTGCCTCAGATAGCAATGGCCGAACTCCCTACTGGCAGCCAGGACGTGATTGATGCCGGCCATGATCCGTTGGGGGCTGTCGGTTGCAAGACCGATACTCAGGGCAACCTTGTCCGCCGAAAAGAAGCCGATGCCATAAAAATCCCGGGCCAGCCGGTAGGGGTCCCCGTTGACGGTTTCAATGGCATCGTCACCGTATTCTTTGTAAATTCTCACGGCGAAAAGCGTGCTGATACCGTGGGACTGCAGAAACATCATCACATTGCGGATGGCCCGGTGCTCAACCCAGGCCTTGCTGATCATCGCCAGTTTTTTCCGGGCAATCCCGGTAATCTCGGTGAGGCGTTCGATCTCATTTTCGAACACGTCAAGCGTGTCGCCGCCAAAGTATTTTACGATTTTCTTTGCCGTCTTCGGGCCGACCCCCTTGATGAGTCCGGAGCCAAGGTATTTCTCCAAGGCTGCGGCGGTGGCGGGTCTTTTTTCAACGGCCTTGATGGCCTTGAACTGGCGGCCGAATTTTGGGTGCACGGTCCATGCGCCATGGAATTCCATGGTGGCTCCGGCAAAGACCTTGGTTTGGTGAACCGTAACGGTCTCCTGCTGGTGTGGATCGGCCAGCGGACGCACGCGCAGGACCGACCAGCCGTTGTCGGCATTGTGAAAGGTGACCCGGTCCACAATGCCCCTCAGCCGTTCGATAATTTTTCCGGTTCGAGGGTTGGATTCCGTTTGCATATGCATTCGGGCAATTCTAGGTCATTGACATTCTTCTTGCAACCCGACGGTCAAGAAATATATTATAGCCACAACCGTTACTTGATTAACCCGCTGGAACTGTCTGCACGGTTTTGCCATGGGCCACGTTTTCGATTTTAGGGATGCCACCCGCTATAACGAGTGGTTTCTGAAGCGTAGGAACAGGTTCGCTGCCGACCTGGAGAGCCGCCTCATGTTGGGAATGCTCGATCCGTTCGCCGGCGAGTCCGTGCTGGACATCGGCTGCGGCACCGGGGCCTCCATCGAACCCTTGCTGGAAAGAGGCCTCGATGTTACCGGCATCGACCCCTCCCCTTACATGCTGGACATCCTCGCACAGAATCAGGGCGAACGCGTGTCCCTGTATCGGGGATATGCCGAGGACCTTCCCTTTGACGACAATTCGTTCAACCATGCCTGCCTGTTCACCACCCTGGAATTCGTGGACGATCCCTGCAAAGCCTTGGAAGAAGCCTTTCGGGTGGCCAAAGACCGTGTTTTCATCGGTTTTCTCAACCGCTACGCCCTCACGGGCATCGGCCGGCGAGTAAAGGGCATCTTCACGCCGACCATCTATAATCGGGCTACCTTTTTCAGTATCTGGGAAATCAAGAGCATGGTCCGCAAGCTGATGGGACCGGTGCCGGTGTGCTGGCGCACCGTCTGCCAGTTTCCGGGTCCCTGGACGGGTTGGATGAAAAACATCGAGGGGTCGCAACTGGTCCAACGCTTTCCTTTCGGGACCTTCGCCGGCATCGTGGTGACCCTGGTTCCCCGTTTCCGCACCCGTCCCCTGGCCATCCGCTACCAACCCAAAAATGTCCGCGGCGTCGCCGCCGGTGCGGCCGGATGCTCCGGGATGGCCCCATCCAGAGGTTTCGGCAATTCCCAGCGGTGAGAAAAAAGCCGGTTCGCAAAACCGTTTACATGGAAGACCGAATCCATTTTCAGGCTCGTTTGACAAAAGTGTTAAATTTCTGTTTAAATTTGTAACTTCCGGTTTTTCGCTACAAAACGCTCGGGGAAAGATTAAGAACAATGGCTACCATCGGACAGCTCAATCTGGATTATCTGGTCGGCCAGCAGGTCGGCACTTCCGTGCTGCTGAAAAAACTGGGGCACGGCGCCATGTCCGCTGTCTTCGTAGCCTTTCAGAAAACCCTCAAACGCCAGATTGCCGTTAAAATTCTCCCCAAATCCCTGCTCACCGAGAAAACGGCCGCCTTCTTCCAGCAGGAGGCGGAATCGGCTGCCATTTTGTCTCACCCCCACATTATTCCGGTTTACGAGGTGGGGGAGACCGAGGAATTCCTTTTTTTCACCATGCAGTTGGTCAAGGGCAACGAATTGTCTTATTTCATCCGCCAGGCCCAGAAAAACATCGTGCCTTCCAAGCGTTTCATGCCGATCAAGACGGTGATCGGCCTGATGGTCAAAATCCTCGATGCCCTGGCCTATGCCCACGACAACGACATCGTGCACCGCGATATCAAACCGGACAATATCATGATCGAGCATCACAACAAACGGCCGCTGATCACCGACTTCGGCGTTGCGCGCGTATCGAGGACCAAGAGCAAAAGCGACCGGCTGTTGCTCGGAACGCCCATGTATATCCCACCGGAACAGATCCTGTCGGGAACCGTAGACGGCCGGGCGGACATGTATAGTGCCGGCGTGATGATGCTTGAAATGCTCATGGGCCGGTTGCCCTACCCGCCCTACCAGACCGCCATGGACCTTCTGAAAATGAAGATGGGACTCAAGGATCGCATCTTTCAGAAGCGCCCGTCCCAAGTTCATCCCGTGGCCAACCGCAACCTGGATGAAATCCTGTTCAAGGCCCTGGCCTTCGACCGGGACCAGAGGTACGCTTCCTGCCGCGAATTCGCATCCAAACTGGAAGCCTATTTGAATCAATTCAAACCATCACCTTCCCCCGGATGAGGACGCCATGCCATTAGACGCCGAAACCAAGAATCAGCTCTCCCAATTCGGAAGAACTATCGCCCTGCTGTTCAACCGCTCCATGATGTACCAGTCCAACCATCCGTTTGTGGAACAGTCCATCGACATGTTCTACAAAAGCACCCTGGAATTGCTCAGGAAGATCTCGCCCCTGGTCTTCATCCTCAATCGGGACGAATTTTTCGTGGACGAGGAACCCCTGGATCCCCGCCTCAATGTAAGCCGCCTGGTCACGCTGTTCAAGAATAACGGTATTCAATCCATATCCTTAGAGCCGGGGCTCGAAAGACGCGAGATCAAGGTATTTCTGGAAATCTTCGGCAACATCACCAAGTACGACGCTGCCGAGGGATTCAAAAAAGCGATCTTCGCCCGCGGCGTGACGAACATCAAGATCAACCACGTCCGGTACAAAAAAGTGACCGACGACGACGAAGTCATTTCAAAAGATGCGCTCAAAGACCTGACGCCCCAGATGATGGCTGCCGAGGACGAGGCCCAGGCCCGGAAGATGTTCATGGACACCCTGTTGGAGAGCGTACTCACCGAGGAATTTGCCAAAACCCTGAACATCGAAACCCTCATGGCCAATCCCGGAGCCGTTTCCAAAAACATGATTCAGGCAGATCTGGAGAGCGTTTCCGGCAGCGGGTCGGTTGAAGGTGCAGGCTCCGGACCCGGAGGCGGCGGGGGTCCCGGTGAAGGCACGGGCGTCTCTGGCGGCGGAGCAGGCCCGGGAGCCGGGCCTGGCGGTGCCGGGCCTGGAATGGGACCTGGAGAGGGCGGCGACAGGGGTACCGGCGGTGGCGGTGGTGCCGGGTTTGGTGAAGGATCCGGTGCTTTAGAAGGAATGGGCTCGGGTGAAGGCCCCGGCGGTGGGCCGGGTACCGGTGAAGGTGGGGTCGAGGGTCCTGGCGGAACGGGAGCGGGCGGTGGCGGCGGCCAACCCGGCGGTCTTTTGTTCCAGCAGCTGGAAGTGATGCGCCTGGAAGTGGAAAAGCACATTGAAGGCAAGGGCTCCGTTGCCATAGCCGACCTGGCCGCCGCCGTCTTCGACATGAAAAAGCAGTTGCTGGAGGGCATCGAAGCCCAGAAAGCGCTGGGTGTGGCCTATGAGAACGAAGCGGCCATTTTAAAAAATGCCAACGAACTCACCGACCGGGTGCTGCTCCAACTGGTCAAAGACGAATACCAGAAGGGCCGGATCACGCCGGCCCGCATGGCCCAAATTCTCAGGCGGCTGGTGCCCGAAGCCGCGGAACTCAAGCGCCTGCTCCCCAAAATCAAGAACGTCCTTATCGAAGAGGGCATGAGCCATACCGAATACCTGGAACTGGTGCAGGAACTGAGCAAGGAGCTGCAAAGCGAAGGACTGGCCAGCATTCTTCAGGAAAGCGGCGAGGAAATCGGCGTGGATGGCGACCAATTGATCGAGGAGTTCAAAAATAATCCCGAACAGGCGGCCCAGTTGATCTACCTGGCCTCGGAAATCCGCAAGGGTACCGGAGACGAGGACGCCCTGGCCGACATCCTGGCCGGTTATGTGGAACAGGTGGGGGGCCAGATGGCCCTGGAGCAGGCGGATAAAGACGATCCGGAGCATCTGAAAACGGTGATGAGCAGCGTCGAGTCCAATATCGTCCGGCAACTGGGAAAAATGGACAAGGGAGGCGAGGTCATCGCCAAACTGGAAGAGCGCCTCAACTCACGCATGGAATCGGTTATGGCCCAGATGCGCGCCGAGTGGATCAAAACCAGGGGAGACGCCGCCGGAGAAGCGGTGCCGGAAGCGGCGCCCCGCAAGGTTCTCAGTGTCCTCGAAACCCTTGAGCAAAGTGTCAGTGAACACGACGAACTGGGCGGAATTCTCAAAATTGTCCGCAGCAAGGTTGAGGCCGGAGAAATCGATGAAAACGACTATAAAAAAATCCAAACCGAGATTTCCAACCAGAAACAGATCATCAAGGAAAGAGAGTCCAACCGGGTCATGCCCACCGGCGTCATCAAAGCGTCGGCCATGGCCTTCATTTTGGAAAAGGAGATCGCCCGGGCCAACCGCTACGATTACGGCTTCTCCGTTCTGGCCTTTTCCATGGTGCATATCAAGCCCCAGGGGAAAATGCCGGCCGGGGTGAAAATCGACAACGAAATTCTCATCGAATCCGTGCTGGCCATGTTGGCCGAAACTTTCCGGGAAGTCGATATCGTCGGTCAGTTGGGCAAAAACACCATCGTGGGGCTTTTGCCGTTAATCGACCGCGAAGCGTCAAAAAAAGCGCTCAACCGTGTGATGACGGCGCTTCAGGCCGGCCCCATCGATGTAAAGGGTGTTCCCGTGCTTTTCAAATTTGCCGGGATCGCAATGACCTTCGACGGCGAGCACACCCCGGACACCAAAAGCTTTATCCGGGTAATGTCCGGCCGGCTTCAGGACATGGCCAACCGTCTGAAGAATATCCAGACGTTCATGTAAAAGATGTATCGGCAACCCTCCAACGAATTTCCGGCTGCCACGTGTAACCATCGGCCATATCGAAAACGCCATCAAAAAAAGGAGCGATGCCAAATATGCAAGTTCGCGCGATTGCCGTGATTCTGCTGGTTCTCACCCTTTCCGGATTCGTTGCGGCCGCCGTTGGACCGCCGGCCGATGCCCCGGATTTCCCACCCAATCTGGAGCGTTACAACGATCAGAAACTGGACAGCATTTTCGCAATCCTCGGCAATCGCATTCAGCAGCAGCCCTTCAATTTGGTGGCCTCCCTGATTTTCTTATGCGCCATCGTCCACACGTTCCTCACCGGACGGTTCATGGCTGTCGCCCATCGCTGGGCCCACGACCATAAGGAAAAAATAAAAAAGCGGTCGGCCCCCCGGGGGTCGGTGCATCATGGGGCCGAACTCTTTCATTTTTTAGGCGAAGTGGAAGCCGTGTTCGGGATATGGGCGGCGGTGCTGGTGGTTGCCATTACCTTTTTCTTCGACTGGACCACCGCCAAGAGCTATATCCTCTACCGGGTCAACTTCACCGAACCCATGTTTGTGGTGGTGATCATGACCCTGGCGGCCACCCGCCCCATTTTGATGGTGGCCGAGCGGGCCATGTGGAAAATCGCCAACCTGCTGGGTGGCAGTATCACCGCCTGGTGGTGGGCCATCCTGACCGTTGCGCCCATACTGGGATCGTTCATCACCGAACCGGCCGCCATGACCATCGCAGCCCTGCTTCTGGCCGATAAATTTTACAGCCACGCGCCATCGCGTAAATTCAAATACGCAACACTGGGACTGCTTTTTGTCAATATCTCCGTGGGCGGGACCCTGACCAGCTATGCTGCACCGCCGGTTCTCATGGTGGCAGCTCCCTGGCAGTGGGACTCCGCCTTCATGTTGACCCATTTCGGATGGAAGGCCGTTTTGGGCATCCTGGCGGCCAACCTGTCCTATTTTATCGTTTTCCGCGCAGAGTTGAACCGGCTTCAGGAAACCTTTGCCATGCAGAGTCTCAAGGATGAAATCCAGCAGCGCTACCTGAAGCGGGCCGATGTGGAAGCCATGGTGGATGAATGCGCCAGCCGACTCGGCGACCGCTTTCACTTTTTCGAAACCTTTTCCGAGGAGCTGAAAAAGGCCCGCCAGGAACTCAGCCAACGCATGGAGGAACGGGTCCTTACCGAAATGGTCGGCAAAGGGATCGACCGCGAAATGGCTCGCCAGGCCTTTATGGAACGCAACCGGGAGATTCAACTGCGTCGCATGCGCCAGGATCTGCCCGGTCTGCTGCCGCCTGAGGACCGCCCCGAATTTTTGGATCCGGACTGGGACCATCGTGACGATCCTGTGCCCTGGTGGGTGACCCTGGTACACATCGCTTTCATGGGGTGGACCATTATCAACGCTCACTATCCCCCCTTCTTCATTCCGGGGATGCTCTTTTTCCTGGGATTCGCCCAGGTCACCGCGCCCTACCAGAACCGGCTGAACCTGAAACCGGCCCTGCTGGTCGGCTTCTTTCTCGGCGGTCTGGTGATTCACGGCGGCCTTCAGGGATGGTGGATCGAACCGGTGCTGGGCAACCTCGCCGAGATCCCCCTGATGCTGGGCGCCACCATTCTCACTGCATTCAACGACAACGCGGCCATCACCTTCCTGAGCACCCTGGTACCCAACTTCTCGGATGCCATGAAATACGCCGTGGTTGCCGGCGCCGTGGCAGGCGGCGGTCTGACCATCATCGCCAACGCCCCCAACCCCGCTGGTTTGAGCATCCTGAAGTCCTACTTCGACGAGGAGGTTTCGCCGGGCGGTATCTTCCTGGCTGCTGTATTTCCTACTGCCGTTTTATGGGTGACGTTTCTGGTTTTTTAGCCGAAAAGATAATAGATGAGGAGTTCAACCACCGATGATTCATCTGGACAGGACCAAGCAGCAGAAAATCCACAACCGCAGAATCAATACCGCCATTTATGAAGGCCAATCGGATACGATCATCGTCGAGGGCTCACTCAAGGACGAACGGTTCTGCGATTCACATATGTATACAGGAGAGATCCGACCGCCTTTTACCGTACACCACATGATTGTCCGCATGGAGCTTCAACTGCCCGATCTCACCATTTTGGACATCGAAGTGGAAATGCCCTCGGTGCCCCATGAGTCCTGCCGTGAAATCCGCGAATGTTTGGAACCGCTCAAGGGGTTGTGCATCGCCGCCGGTTTTACCGCCAGGCTCAGAAAACGGATCGATCGGAAGCAAGCCTGCACCCACCTTCTGACCCTGGTGACCGCCATGGCACCGGCGGCCTTTCAGGGCGCCTGGAGTGCCAGAATCAGGCAGCCCGTCGATCCGGAAATCTATGCCGGAATGCTGAGCAAGCTGAAGAACACCTGCTGGACCTGGAGAGAAGAAGGTCCGTTGGTCGAAAAGTTGACTGATTCGTAAGAAGGCCGAACATAACCGATCCGATTCCGGCATCGAAATAGCCGACGATCCCCACTCTTCCAAGGTTTTCTTCTGATTTTTTGAAGTGATGTTACCATTGACAACTTTTCTTAAAATCGATAAATGGCCATGCATCCGAAATTTTCTATGGAGGACCCATGGCCTATCGATACGACCACCCGGACAACCTGGTATCCCTGATCGAAGACAGTGTAGAAAAGTTTGGCGACAATCCACTCTTCGGCGCCAAGAACGAAGCCGGCCAATACGAGTGGGTGACTTACGGCGAAGTGGGGCGCCGGGTGGACCATCTCCGGGGCGGCCTGGCCCGCCTGGGCATCGGCAAGGATGACGCCGTGGGAATCATCGCCAACAACCGCGCCGAATGGGCCATCTGCGCCTTTGCGGCCTACGGGTTGGGGGCGCGCTACATTCCCATGTACGAAAAAGAGCTTCCCAAGGTGTGGAAATACATCATCGAGGACGCCAACGTGCGGGTTCTCTTCGTGGCCACACCGGAAATTTTCGAGCAGGTCAGCGGGTTCATGAACGAAACACCCAGCCTGGAAAAGGTCCTGCTCATCGAGGGGCAGGACGAAGACAGCATGCCGGGCCTCGAACGCGTCGGCGAAGCCCATCCGACAGAAGCCATCCATCCCACCCCTCACGACATCGCCGTACTGATCTACACCTCCGGCACCACCGGCGACCCCAAAGGCGTGCTGCTCTCCCACGGCAACTTCACCACCAACTTTATAGCCGGCGGGGCGCTTTACCCGGATTTAGGCCCCCACAGCCGCAGCCTATGCATTTTGCCCTGGGCCCACTCCTTCGGCCAGACCGGAGAGTTGTATAACCTGATCCACCTCGGTGGATCCATGGGATTCATGGGCGACGTCACCACTCTGGCCGAGGATATGGGCAAGGTGCTGCCGACCCTGCTGGTTGCGGTTCCCCGGGTCTTCAACAAAATCTACGATGGCCTCTGGGCCAAAATGAACGAAACCGGTGGACTGGCCAAAAAGTTGTTTGTCATGGGCGTGGAGAGCGCCCGCAAGCGAAGGGAACTGGCAGAGAATGGACAGTCCGATTTCCTGACCGAACTGAAGTTCAAACTGGCCGATAAAATTGTCTTCAGCAAGATCCGCGCCCGCTTCGGCGGAAGGCTGAAATACGCCATCACCGGCAGCGCCACCATGAATGTGGAAATCGGCCACTTTTTCGCCGACATCGGCATCCCGGTATACGACTGCTACGGCCTGACCGAAACCACCCCGGCCGTCACCATGAACTGCCCGGCAGCCCATCGTCCGGGCAGCGTGGGCCGCCCCCTGGACCAGGTTCGCGTGGAAATCGACCGGCTCTTTCTGGAGGAAAACGCCGACGACGGCGAAATTATCGTTTACGGTCCCAATGTCATGCAGGGCTACCACAACAAGCCCGACGCCACCCGCCAGGTGATGACCACCGACGGGGGCTTTCGCACCGGCGACCGCGGCCGGTTGGATGAAGACGGATATCTGTTCATCACCGGCCGCATCAAAGAGCAGTACAAGCTGGAAAACGGCAAATATGTCTTCCCCGCGGCCATCGAAGAGGAAATCCGGCTGCTGCCCTGGGTTGAAAACGCCATGATCTACGGCGAAGGGCGCCCCTACAATGTTTGCATCGTCGTACCCGATTTCGAGGTCCTGGGGAAGTATGCCCGGGAAAACCGGCTCCCCGGAAATCCGCAGCGGTTGGTGGCCGACAGCAATATCCAAAAATTGATCGCAGAGGAAATCGCTGCATTTCTGAAAAGTAAATTCGGCGGGTACGAAATCCCAAAAAAGTTTCTGTTTGTGCCGGAAAACTTCTCACTGGAAAACGGCACCCTCACCCAGACCATGAAGCTGAAACGCCGCAGCGTGATGGAGCAGTACCGGGATCGCCTGATGGCGCTCTACGATTGACACCACGAATTCCGATGGTTACGATGCCAACTAACGGCAGCCCGCCGGGCTGCCTTCATCCCTTTCCTATCCCAAAGGAGCGTGATGATGACCAGATGGTTGAGGACCTTCGAGCATACGATAATCCGGGCGCTCATTTTGATGATGGCGGTTATTATTTTGATCTCCACCATCGAACTGGGCTATCTGCTAATCAAGGATATTGTCAGCCCTCCGGTTTTCTTTCTGGAAATCGATGAACTGCTGGAACTGTTCGGCTTTTTCCTGTTGATTCTCATTGGCATCGAACTGCTGGAAACCATCAAGGCCTATCTTCAGGATCAAGTCGTGCACTCCGAAGTTGTCCTGGAGGTCGCCCTTATTGCCATCGCACGCAAAGTGATCATATTAGACCTGAAAGAATACGATTCCACCATACTGATCGGTATCGCCGCATTGATTGTGACGATTTCCGGCGCCTACTATATCGTGCGGCGCAAACTGCGGATCGACCTGAACCCGAATTGTGACGTCCCGCAGGGAGAGAAAGAGGGATCGCAGTGAAACAGATCGCAACCTTGCTTGGAAAGGCAGCAATCCGATGAAATCCTGGAAAAAACGGGTCCTGTTAACCATTGGCGCATTGGTGGGGCTGGTCGTTGCCATCGGGCTCCTCAAGTTGGTTTTCGTCGATTTTGTGGTCGATTTCTGGTGGCACCAATCCCAGGACATGGGGATCTACTTTCTCATGCGCTGGCTCTATCGATATCTTGTGTTCCTGTTTTTCTCCGCCCTGTTTTTCGGTATCTTTCTGGTCAACTTCTGGATTGCGACCCGGCTTGTGGGGATGGGCGAAGGACAGGACGCCGAGGGGAAAAAGGACCTGTTCAAACTGCTGCATACGGGCTTGCGCAGGTTCTATATTCCGTTCTCTCTGATCCTGGCGCTGCCCATCGCGATTCCCATGTATTCCAATTGGGAGGCGGCCCTGATGTTCTTGTTCGGCAGCGCCAGCGGGGTAGCCGATCCGCTTTTTTCCAAGGACATCAGTTTTTACCTGTTTTCCCTGCCGGTGTACAACCTTCTGCAAAAAGAGGTGTTGCTGACCTTCGTCGTGCTGTTTCTGGTGGTCATCTTTCTCTACCGGGTTGAGCATCGCCTGCTGGCCGGGAGCGACCAGGCGCTGCCGCGCCGGGCCTACTGGCACATCAGCACCCTCGCACTGCTCATCGTCGCCATCCTCTGTTGGGGATTTTTACTGGAGCGTTACAGCCTGCTCTACGAAACGACGAATCTGCCGGTTTTTTACGGACCGGGATACGTTGAAATGCGTATCGTTCTGCCCTCTATCTGGCTGGTGACCATTTTTCTCGCCGCAACGGGCATTTCGCTGATCGTCGCTTTCAATCGCGGCAAAGGATGGAAGATTCCGGCCGTTTTCGCCCTGCTGTTCATTATCAGCTTTGTCGGCAAAAACGCCGATTTCTTGGCCGACAGCGTTCGGAAATATGTGGTCGCCCCCAACCAGATTATCCGCGAACGGCCATACATCGATGCCAACATTCGTTCGACCCTGGCCGCCTTCGATCTCGATGCCATCGAAACCCGGGATTTCAAAACCGAGTCCCAGCCCGATTTCGACGCCACGGATCCGGATCTGATCCGCCGCCTGCAGAACATCCCCGTCTGGGACCGCGAAATGCTGGGAAGCGTCTACGAGGAGCTCCAGGGCATTCGGACCTACTATTCCTTTCCAACCATCGATGTCGACCGCTACACCGTCGAAGGCAACTACCGCCAGGTCTATCTTGGAGCCAGGGAAATTCAGTTTTCCAAGCTGCCCCAATCCGCGCAGAACTGGATCAACCTGCACCTGCAGTACACCCACGGAAAGGGGGTGGCGATGATCCCGGCAGCCCAGGCCGGCGACGAATTCATGACCTGGTTCATCAAAGACGTCCCGCCCACCTCCGAATTCGGGCTGACCAGCAAACAGACCTCCATCTACTACGGCCTGGAAAACAAGCCCTATGCGATCGTCCCCAACGATGCCGGTGAGATCGGCACACCCGTCGGGGAAGACGAAACCATCGTAAACTACAGTGGAAGCGGCGGCGTCAAAATCGATTCCCTGTGGCGCAAACTGCTCTTCGCGATCCAATTCAAGGACCGCAACATCTTCTTCACCTCAAAAACTAATAATAACAGCCGGATACTCTTCCGCCGCAACGTGATCGACCGGATTCGCCATATCACCCCCTTCCTGAAACTCGATCAGGATCCCTACATCGTCATGACGGATCAGGGGCTGTTCTGGATCCAGGATGCCTATACCACGGCCGACAACTACCCGTTGGCACCGCCGGTGGAAGAGGGTTTCAACTACATCCGCAATGCGGTCAAAATTGTTGTCGATGCTTACAACGGGAAGGTTTCCTATTACATCGCCGATCCCGAAGACCCCATCGTCAAAACGTATCGTCGGATGTATCCGGGCGTTTTCCGACCCTTGGAAGAGATGCCCGAAGCCCTGCGCAGGCACATCCGCTACCCCCAGGACATGTTTCACACCCAGATATCCGTTTATGCCAAATATCACCAGCGTGATCCCGAACGCTTCTATCGCCAGGAAGACATCTGGGAATTTTCCAAAATGCCGCGAGGCCGGGATCTTGTACCGGCCAAACCCTACTATCTCACCTTGGACCTCATCGCTTCCGAAGAGGAGGACTTTCTCCTGTTCATGCCCATGTCGCCCTACGGCCGCGACAACCTCAGGGCGTTGATGATCGCCGGCAGCGATGGTGACAACTACGGCAAGATCTTCGCCTATCGCTTCTCCCGCGAACAGCAGGTGTACGGCCCGGCACAGGTTCACTCGCTGGTCAATCAGGACGTGATCATCTCCGAGCAGTTTACCCTGTGGGACCAGGAAGGCTCCGAAGTGATTCTGGGCAAGATGGTCATCGAACCCACAGGCGGTTCACTGCTCTACATCCAGCCGGTCTATCTGCAGGAAGAGGGATCGCTGAAAATTCCGCAGCTCAAACGGCTGATCATGGCCCTGGGCGATGCCGTTGTCATGGCGCCGAGCCTGGAAGAAGCGGCAGTAAAACTGGAAGCCGAACTGGCCCGCAAGTCGAGCCGCCGTATGAGGCAGCCGAAAATGGCGCCGCGGCCGGCGCCCGTGGAAGCGCCGCCGGCAGCGGATACCCCGCAAAAAACACCGGAGATCGACAGCCGGGAAAAAGCGCCCGCAACCGATGCGGGTGCTACCGGGAAAAATCCGCCGTCGTAGCCGTAAGACGAGGGAGGGGATTCGTTTTCGCCTTGCCGCCGTGCTATGCAATCCAGGCAGCACTGAAGGCAGGGCTATCGCATTTGGATCGATTTCTATTTTCGCGGTCATGGACCGCTCCTACAACCTCTCGTACCATACCGATTCTGCTTTCGCCGTAAGAGCAGGCCATGCCTGCGACAACGGATTACCATATTCGGTTCCAAATGCAATCACCCTGGCACTGAAGGCCTATCCTCTTGACATCGAATCCGAAAGGCCCCAATATTTATTAATCTTCTGAACAAGGCTTGACATTCATCCAATCCATATCCAAGCCGGGCCTTTATAGAGCATGCGCCCGCGCCCAACCAAAAAATGGCGGCCTCACGCGACACCATGCCGCTCAGGGAGGTGTGAACCCATGATCAAACGAATCCTGGTTGGACTCGGCGGGACGCCTTTCACGAAGGTGAGCACACAGTGCGCAACAGAGCTTGCGCGACTGCACCAGGCCCAGACCACCGGTGTGACCGTCGTGGATCTCGGCAAAATGGGTAAAGTCGGTCCGGTGCCGGCCGGTGCCGGCTTCTATGCCCAACGGATGCGCGAAAGGCAGTCACAGGTCACCCGCGAGGGTATCGAAGCGGCCGTTGCGGCCTTTAAAGAGCACTGCGGGAATCAGAAAGTGGTCTGCCGGCGCATTGAATACGAACAGAAAGACCCGTTTACCGCCATGATCGCCGAGGCGCGTTACAACGACCTGACCCTATTCGGACTGCGCAGCATTTTCGATTACGGGTTTACCAGCGACCCGGACAAAGCCATCGTCAAACTGATCTCCCAGGGGGTGCGGCCGATTCTGGCCGTGGCCGAAACCTACCGGCCCGTCAAAAAGGCCCTGGTAGCCTACAGCGGTTCCATGGAATCGGCCAAAGCCATCCGCCACTTCCTGCACCTGAAACCCTGGCCGGACGTAAGCCTGCACCTGGTGAATTTCAGGGAAGGGGCCGAACCGGAGCCCCACCTGCTCAAAGATGCCGCCGATTTTTGCATGGCCCACGGTTTCGAGGTGCAAACCGATCAGGTCGACGGGCAGGCGCGCAAAGATCTTTTGCCCTTTGCCCAAAAGATCGACGCCGATCTGATCGTGATGGGCAACAGTGTCCACAAAACCTTGATGAAACAACTGCTCGGCGACACGGTGCTGGAAACCATCAAGTCTGCCGACCGCCCCCTTTTCCTGTCCCAGTAACATGATGGCAAGACGGGCGAATCATTCCCATCACACCGGCGGCCACAGCCCGTTGGGATTTGTCTCCACGTTCCTCCCACTCCTGCTGTTCGCCGGCCTGTGCACCCTGTGGCCCCATGTGGTCCGGGGAGAAATTTATTGCGTTCAATGGTCCTGGGCACCCAGCCTGGACTTGTATTTGCGTTTCCGGCTGGACGGCTTGAGCCTGCTGTTCGGCCTGATCGTTACCGGCGCCGGGATCCTGGTCACGCTTTTCGCATCCAGCTATATGGCCGGCCATGCCCAAACCGGGCGCTTCTTCTTTTTTCTGCAGGCCTTCATGCTCGCCATGCTGGGCATCGTCATGGCCGACAACCTGCTCCTGCTGTTTGTCTTCTGGGAAGCGACCACCGTCTTTTCCTACCTGCTGATCGGATTCGACCACGAATCGGAAACCGCCCGTTTCAATGCCAGGCAGGCCATTCTGGTGACGGGCGCCGGTGGGCTGGCCCTGCTGGTGGGAATTCTCCTGCTGAAAACGGCCGGAGGACCGATGACCCTCAGCCAGTGGACGGCATCCGACCCCGGCATCCGCCAGCATCCGCTCTACCCGGCCATTTTTATCCTCTTTCTGCTGGGGGCCATGACCAAGTCGGCCCAGGTTCCGTTCCATTTCTGGCTTCCCAATGCCATGAGCGCCCCTACCCCCATCAGCGCCTTTCTGCACGCGGCGACCATGGTGAAAGCCGGGATCTACCTGCTGATGCGCCTGCACCCGCTGCTGGGCGGCACATCGTTGTGGATGGGCAGCCTGGTGGTCATCGGGGGGGTGACCGCCCTGTGGGGGGCCCTTCAGTCCCTGAGTCCCTGCGATCTCAAACGCATGCTGGCCTACACCACCGTCATGGCCCTGGGAACGCTAACCATGTTTCTCGGCGGCAGCAGCACCGCCTCGCTGACCGCGGCAGCCACGTTTTTATTGGTCCACGCATTGTACAAGGCCGCCCTTTTTCTGGCGGTGGGCAGCATCGACCACCAGACCGGCACCCGCAGACGCGACCGACTGGCAGGCCTCTGGCGCGATATGCCGCTGACCGCCATTGCGGTGGCCGCAGCCACCTTGTCCATGGCCGGCTTTCCGCTCTTTTTCGGATTCATCGGCAAGGAAATCATGTACCAGGGCGCCCTGGCCGAAAAGGTGTTTCCCCATTTTGCCACGACCATCGCCCTGCTCTCCAATGCCCTGATGACCGCCGTGGCCGGTATCATCCTGATCGGTCCTTTCGGCGGCAAGCGCCCCGACGATCTCGCGGATGTCGAGGAAGCGCCGTGGCCCATGCGATTGGGCCCCGGGATCATGGGCGGGCTGTGCCTGCTGTTCGGCATTATTCCCGGATGGGTTTCGGCCAGTTTGATCCAGCCGGCGGTAGGGGCATTTTTCCCGGTCGAAGAAAAGGTGCACCTGGCCCTTTTTCATGGATTCAACCTGCCGCTGCTGCTCAGCGCCCTCACCCTGACCCTGGGAAGCGGCATCTACTTTCTCCGCAGGCCTTTAGGCGATGGCCTGACGATTGTCCTGGACCGAATTCCCGTAACTGCCCAGAACGGATATGATTGGGCCCTGCGTTCTTTTCTGGGCATTGCCCGCTGGACCACCAGCGGGCTGCAGAACGGTTCGCTGCATCGCTACCTGCTGATCACCATCGGGGTCTTTACGCTGACCACCGCCGCAGTCTGGTGGTTCCACGGCAGCAGCATGCCCGTGTCGCTGCACCTGCCGGAGCTGCCGCTGGCCCAGTGGCTGCTGGCCGCCGTTATGACAGCAGCGGTGCTCGCGGTGGTCATGGCCCGCTCCCGGATCCTGGCCGTTTGCGCCCTGGGGGTGGTGGGCGGCGGTGCCGCGCTGGTTTTTCTGGTCTACGGCGCCCCGGACCTGGCCCTTACCCAGCTGCTGGTGGAAACCCTGACCCTGATTATCGTTTCCATCGTCCTGCTGCGACTGCCGCCGCTGGACGCCCGGGAATCACCGGTGTCAGGCCGGCACTGGCTGGATGGGCTGGTGGCCGTGGCCACCGGGATCCTGGTTGCCGCGCTCTGCCTGGCCACCACCAATGGCCCCATCGATCGGCAACTGACGGCTTTTTTCGAAGAGAACAGCTACCTCGCCGCCCATGGACGCAATATCGTCAATGTGATCCTGGTCGATTTCCGCAGCCTGGACACGCTGGGCGAAATCGTGGTGGTGGCCACCGCCGGCCTTGCCGGCTATGCATTGATCGCCCGGAGGCAAAAATGAAAAATGCCCTGGATTCTTATATCCTGCGTGCGGCCACGCGCCTTCTGGTGGGGCTGATGCTCGTCTTCGCCGCGTACCTGCTCTTTCGCGGGCACAACGCACCGGGCGGCGGTTTTTCGGCAGCCCTGGTCGCCGGGACCGGCTTCGCCCTTTTTGCCATCACCGAGGGCCCGGCCGCAGTGCGGCGGGCCCTGCGCATCGATCCGCGGTCATGGATCGCATGGGGACTGATGCTGGCCATGGGATCCGGTCTGGTGGACGCGGCGATGGGCCGCCCTTACCTGACGGGGTTGTGGTGGACGCCGGACTGGCTGGACGGGCTGCCGGCCGTCGGCACGCCGCTGCTTTTCGATGCAGGCGTATTTCTGGTGGTGCTGGGAACGATTCTGACCCTGGTACTGAAACTGGAGGAAGACTGAGATGGAAGCCGTCCTGGCAATCCTGACCGGCGCCATGGTGGCCGGCAGCGTCTATCTGATGCTCAGCCGGAACCTGATCCGGTTCATTTTCGGCCTGGTCCTGGCCAGCAATGCCGTCAACCTGCTGATTTTCGCCGCCGGCCGTCTGGAAACCGCCCGGCCGCCGCTGATTCCCGAAGACGCTTCGCGGCTGACCGCACCGGTGGCCAACAGCCTGCCCCAAGCCTTGATTCTGACAGCCATCGTCATCGGTTTCGCCCTGCTGGCGTTTATTTTCATTCTCTTTTCGAAGACGTATGCCAAACTCGGTACGGTGGACACCGAAGCCATGACCGACGCCGAACCGCCGTCTGAAAAAGACGCGTTAACCCAAGGAAAACAAAGATGAACGGTTGGCTGGCCGCACCCATTCTGATTCCCTTTTTCGTCGCAGCCCTGGCGCTGCTGGGACGCCGTCAACCCTCGCTCCAGAGCGCTGCCACCCTGCTGGGGGCGGCCCTGCATCTGGCGGCAGGCGTCTGGCTGCTCTGCGGAGTGCAGGGCAGCGGAATCCAGGTGCTGCATGTGGCCGGCTGGCCGGCCCCCTTCGGCATTGCCCTGGTCGCGGATCCGCTCAGCGCCCTGATGGTGCTGGTCACCGGCGTGGTGTACGCAGCGGTGGCCGTCTATTCCCGGGCGGACATTCACACGGACGATATCGCGCGGGGCTACTACCCGCTGCTGAACATTCTGGTGGGCGGCATCAGCGGGGCATTTCTCACCGGAGACCTGTTCAATCTCTATGTCTGGTTCGAAGTCATGCTGATGGCCTCTTTTGCCCTGCTGGTGATGGGAAGAACCCGTGCGCAGCTGGACGGTGGGGTCAAGTACGTGGTCATCAACCTCATTGCGACCCTGCTGTTTCTCACCGGCCTGGGACTGATCTTCGGCATGACCGGTACGCTCAACATGGCCCATCTGCATGTCAAACTTCGCATGGCTTCCGATCCTGGCGTCGTGGCGGCCGTGGCCGTGCTGTTTCTGACCGCATTCGGCATCAAGGCCGGGCTCTTTCCCCTGTTCTTCTGGCTTCCGGCCTCCTACCATACCCCGCCGGTGGCCGTCTCGGCAATCTTTTCCGGCCTTTTGACCAAGGTGGGCGTTTATGCACTGATTCGCACCTTCACCCTGATCTTCCCCTTCGAAGACAACGGCCTTCGGACCCTGGTATTGGCAGCGGCGGCGGCCACGATGATCGTCGGCGTCCTGGGCGCCGCGACCCACAGCCATGTTCGCCGCATTCTTTCCTTTCACATTGTCAGCCAGGTCGGCTACATGGTGCTGGGACTGGGCCTGTTTACCCCGCTTGCCCTGGCGGGAGCGGTATTCTACCTGATTCATCATATCATCGTTAAAGCCAACCTCTTTCTGATCAGCGGCTTGATGCAAAGAACCGGCGGCGCCTTTGAACTGTCCCGGGTGGGCGGCATGTACCGCCGCCACGGCTGGCTGGCCCTTTTGTTTTTCATTCCTGCCTTTTCGCTGGCCGGGTTTCCGCCGTTGTCGGGATTCTGGGCCAAAATGATCCTCATCCGGGCCAGCCTGGAGGCCGGACAGTTCGCTCTGGCCGGTGTGGCCGCCGTCGTCGGCCTGTTGACCGTCTACTCCATGACCAAGATCTGGAACGAAGCCTTCTGGAAACCGCAACCGGAAACCGGTGGGACAAGCGACGCTGCATCGGTTCCGCTGAGCGGCTGGATGGTGGCGCCCGTTGCGGTCATGGCAGGGTTGACCGTCTTCATCGGACTTGCTCCGGAACCGCTGGTTCAGCTGGCCCGGTCCGCCGCCGACGTACTGCTCGAGCCGGCCGCCTATGTATACACGGTAATCGGAGAGATGCGATGAACCTGTTTTTCGTCAATCTATTTATCGCTTTAGGATACATGGGGGTACAGGGGCAGTTCAGCCTGTACGGGCTGGGAACCGGTTTTCTTCTGGGGTACCTGGCCCTGTGGATCACCCAGCCGCTGTACGGCAGTTCCCGCTATTTTCACCGCCTGCCCAGAGCCATCCGGCTGGCGGCCTATTTTATCGTTGAACTGCTGCTGTCCAATCTGCGGGTGTTCTGGGATGTGGTCACCCCGGGGCAGATCAGCCGTCCCGGCATCGTGGGCGTTCCCCTGAAGGCTGAAACCGAAATGGAAATTCTGCTGGTGGCCAATCTGATTTCACTGACCCCCGGAACCCTCAGCGTCGATCTGTCCGAAGACCGCCGCACTCTTTTCGTGCATGTCATGTTTCTGGACGATCCGGAGCGGTTTCGAAAGACCATAAGGGAAGGGCTGGAACGGCGTGTGCTGGAGGTGACCCGATGATCATTGATGGCCAGACGATTCTCCACGTGGCCGGCCGCTTGACGCTGGCCCTGTTGATTCTCAGCATCGCCCTGGCGTTCGTGCGCCTGCTCCGGGGACCCCAGGCGGCGGACCGAATCGTCTCCCTGGATCTGATTGCCGTGCTGACCGTTGCGTTTCTGGGCGCTTATGCTGTCCACAGCGGGGAAAGCGCTTTTTTAGACGTGGCCATTGCCTATGCCCTGATCGCTTTTCTGGGCACCGTGGCCCTGTCCCGTTTTCTACTGCGTTCGGGCAGGCCTTCGAAAGAAAAGCAGCCAAGGGAGGAAAACCGATGAGCGCCCTCATCGCCGCCGCCCTGCTGCTCGTGGGCAGCGTCTTCTGCCTGGTCGCAGCGGTGGGCATGCTGCGTCTGCCGGACACGCTCATCCGCATGCACGCCGCCACCAAAGCCGGAACCCTGGGCGCAGGATGCATCCTCGCGGCTGAAGCCATGATGGCTGCGGATTTGGGAACGACCCTGAAAGTCGCTGCAGTGATCGTTTTTCTGCTGCTCACCGCGCCGGTGGGGGCCCATCTGATCGGTCGGGCGGCGTATCACCGCGGCATTCGGCTCTTCGAAAAAACCTGGATCGACGAACTGGGCGATGCCATGCAGCACGCCCCCAATGGCGGGAAGGACGCCGATCCCATCCACGCCCATGAACCGGACGGCCCCCGGTCGTAAATCCGGGTTGGGGCGTTCAAGCGGCCTGGGATCGCCGCGACAGCCGGCTCAGGGAACCACCCAGAGCGCCCCGCTGGAAAAACGGTTGACCAGATAACGGCTGACGCTGCCGGTAAAAAACTTCTTGTCCATTCCCCGTCGTCCGACGACCAGGGTGCCGAATTTACCTTTGCGAAAGGCATCCAGTACGGCTTTGCCCACCTTGAAGCCTCCCTGCCGGGAATCGATGCGGATCTGGCTTTCTTCTATCCCGGCTTCCTTGAGTTTTTTCAGGGCATGGGCATAAAACCGGTCGATGCACGCTTTATCGCCCTCCTGGATGACCGCTTCGAGCGAAGATGTTTCGGTTTCCGAAAAATCGATGGGGCAGAAATCCGCCAGCCGGGGAGCGATGTGGAAAAAGGAGATGGAAACGTCCGGATTGCCGCCATAGATAAATGCCAGATGGTCCACCGCCCGCAGCGAGCTTGCCGATCCGTCTATGGCGACCATGACCGAATTCGACGGTCCTTTTTCGTCCACCAGCCAGACGGGAAGCAGTTGGGAATTGTCCACGACATTGATGCTGACGCTGCCGACAAAGGTCTCCGCCAGACCGGAAATCCCCCGCCGTCCGACGATGATGGCGTCGTAAAGCAGGGCCGTGCCATACTCCAGGATGTCCTTGGCCACGCCGAATTTTCGGGGCAACGAAATAGACTGAACATCCGCTTCGGCAACCCCCAATGAAATCATCAGGGATCGGTCCTTTTCCAGCAGCTCCTGGGCCGCCTCATGGCTTTTTTTCATCAGCCGATCCAGCTCGCGGCGGGCGCTGGGCTTGGTCCTGGCCTCGTCCAGCAAATACTGGGAAATCGTAGGCTCCACATGAAAGAGGACGTACTTGATCGGCGTTACCGTTTCATGCAGGCCGGCCGCATACCGGATCGCATTTTCTGAATGCCGCGAATCGTCCACGGCGATCAGGACTTTTTTTTCCATGATCGCACCTCCTCAATAAGTGGGTTCGGATCGGGGGTTGAAGGCGTCCGGCGCCTTTACCGCGGGTTCGGTTTTCCGCCTACTATTATTTTAAGGGTAGTCCGTCCTCGCTGTAAAGCGGAAACGATCGATAGTCGATAGCCAGCGCTACTTGAATCGTCGTTCGCGGATGCGCTTGTCTTTATCGGTACTCACGGAATTGACGGGGATCTCTTCCGTTTCCGTCTCTTTGCAGGTGGAAATCTTCAGCGCAGCCCAGATCGGGCACCAGCCGATCAGGCCGGTAAAAAAAACAACCGCAGCAATCCAATAGAACCCCCGCCACCACGTGGCTCCCAGTGCGAAAAACACCAGGCCGGCGATGATGCGGACGATTCGTTCCGTCCTGCCGACATTGCTTTTCATGGATTCCTCCTTTGGCTCGCTAAAGCGTTGATCGGTTCCATGATAGAAAAAGCAAAACAGGTGCCAGATAAAATAGTTAATATTGTCTTATATTTTAGGGTATTGGACAGCCAGGCAGACGATTTTCCCCGTCTTGGTGTCAACACCTTTTACAAACTGGCAAACCTCTCCCTCGAAGCGGGCGGCGACTTGCGGCTGACAACCAAATTTACAAAAGGAGAACAATGCGGTAGGCTTTACGCATCCCGATCCGGCGGAGTTCGAATTGGCATAAAGGAGGTTCCATGCCCCGTTTGTCCCACAGAGCATTGAAGAAGGTCGGCAGTTCTCCCGGAACCCTGGTTCACGTCGGCGAGCGGAAACTCGACAAGGTCCGCCTGTCCGTGATGCATTACACGGCCGACAGCTTGACCGAACGCACCCTCGACGCGGTCGAAGAGGGTCTGGATCTGGCCAAGGAAGGCGCCACGACCTGGATCAACATCGATGGCACCCATGATGTAGCCTTGATGGAGAATATCGGCAGGCGGCAGGGCATTCATCCGCTGACCCTGGAGGACGTGCTCAATAACACCCTGCGTCCCAAGTCCGAAGTGTTTGACGACTACCTGTTCGTGGTGCTGAAAATGCTGCGCTACGACGCCGACGAGAAATCCATCGCTTCCGAGCAGATCAGCCTGATCCTCGGAGAGAACATCCTGATCTCTTTTCAGGAGGCCGCCGGCGATGTGTTCGAGCCGGTTCGCGACCGCATCCGCAAAGGCAAAGGACGGATTCGCGGCGCTGGCTGCGACTACCTGGCCTACGCCCTGATCGACGCCATCGTGGACCACTATTTCGTCATCCTCGATCACGTGGGCCGGCGGCTGGAACAACTGGAAGAAGGCATTGACGATCACCCCGACGCGGGTCTGCTCGATGAGATCCACGCGGTTCGAAGGGAGCTGATCTACTTGAGAAAACAGGTCTGGCCGCTGCGCGACATCATCTCCCTTCTGCTCAAAGAGGAGTCGTCTTTCTTCAGCGATACCACGCGCCTGTTTATTCGCGACGTCTACGACCACACCATTCAGACCATCGATACCATCGAATCGTTCCGGGACATCCTCTCCGGCCTGCAGGACCTGTATCTTTCCATTATCAGCAACCGCATGAACGAAGTGATGAAGGTGCTGACCGTTATCGCCACCATTTTCATCCCGGTTACCTTCGTCGCCGGCATCTACGGCATGAACTTTCAGCACATGCCCGAACTGGGGTGGCGCTGGGGATATCCACTTTTCTGGATCGTGACCATCGTTATCGTTGCCGGTATGCTTTTCTTTTTCCGGAAAAGGCGGTGGCTGTAGAACGGATCTGATTTGTCCACTGATTCGAACGTCTGAAAGGGAAACGGATTCTGCTCGATTCTCTCCCCTTGACCACCGAATCAGTTCCATACTATCTATAAATGGAATGGTACCCGACAGCCGTTCTTTCCCTCTCCATTCGACATTCCTTGCGACAACTGCGACACACGCTGGCCGACATCGCCCGCTGCCCCGTTATCCGCTTGCAGGATATTGCGTACCCTTCACGACATTTCGTTACTGATCGGCCGATATCGCTAAACGATCCGCCGATCGTTGAAATCGGTCAAACTGCAGTGCCATCCAGAAATAGGCAAATTTGGTCGAGATCGAGGCGCCCGAAAAATTTTACCGCAGGTGCCCGAAGGAAATGCCCTTGGGGTGCATATGGTTGATATTCCGAGGATGAAATTTTTCGCGCAACAAAGATATCGGCCAAGGGTACGATTGGCTTGGCCATTTCTGGATGGGCACTGATAACAACTTCTATCGGAAGGAGCGTTAATCATGGCAAACGAAGCGCCGGTTGCAAATCCGGGGGTGGTCGGCCTTGCGGGTTTCGGCATTACGACAATGTTGCTGCAGTTTCACAACGTGGGATGGTGCGGGGTTGGTCCCATCGTCTCCATGGGCTTTGTCTTCGGAGGATTGGCCCAATTGATCGCCGGTTATCAGGAGTTTAAATGCGGGAACAATTTCGGGTACAGTGCCTTCGTGTCCTATGGCGCGTTCTGGATCTCGTTGGGCGTTATTTTCATGCTCAACCACTTCAACATCTATCACGCCAGCACCACGGATGTCGGATGGTTTCTGGTGGCCTGGACGATCTACACAGCCATCCTGTGGATCCCCGCCATGCGCATCCATGGCGCCATGGCAACGACATTTACCCTGCTGCTGATCGGGTTCATCCTGCTGGACCTGGCCCATTTCGGTTATCCCGCCTTAACGAAAGTCGCCGGGTACGAACTGATGCTGTGCGCCGCATCGGCCCTCTATATGATGGCCCATGTGATCTATGCCCAGGTTTTCGGAAGGGATGTGCTTCCCGTGGGCGAGCCTTGGATCAAGCCCAAGGAGTAAAAACGTTAGCGTATCAATTGGATCCGGAATTGTATAAACCCGAACCATTGCGGAGGATGCGATGAAAAAAATTACTATCGTTGCGATTTGCCTGATTGTCGGCCTGCTGTCCGGCAACGCAGGCGCGGAAGAATGGGCGACCAAGGAAGAATGTGTGGTCAAATGCCATGAAGCGGCGGCCCTGATCAATTCCAAGGGATTGGATGCCGCAATCAAGGAAATATCCGATCCCAAGGGAGCCTTCGTATGGAAGGATTCCTATGTGTTCCTGATGAATCTGGATGGGAAAATGCTGGCCCATCCTTTCCGGCCGGAACTCACCAAACAGGAGCATGTCCTGCTGATGACCGATCCGACCGACAAGGCCCTGTTCGTGCATTTTGTCAACCTCGCCCGCAATGTGGGACACGGATGGGTCGAGTACATGTGGCCCAAGCCCGGCAAAACGACGCCGTCCAAGAAGCTGAGCTACATCTACCGGGTTCCCGGTAAGGATGTTTTCGTGGGCGCGGGGGTGTATGTTGGCGGCATGATGTATTAACAGTGCCCATCCAGTCGTTACAACAACAGAATCGAAGAGAAAAGCCTCGCTTTGGCGGGGCTTTTTGTCTTCAAAGTCAAACCCCTTGTTTCGCCGGCATCCCCTGTGTCATAGTGATCGATAATTGAGCCCTCGGGCGCGGACGGTATCCAAGCCGCCTCTTCACTGCCATAGACCCAAACAACCGCGCCGGAAGGCGCGCTGCATCGGGGATAAGACCATGAACGCCTTTTCGAGACTGTTCGCCCTGCTGCTGGGACGCATCGCGTACACCCCGCCGCCGTGGATAAGCACCATCAACAATTTCAGGAAACGCAAGCCCATCGTTTTCTGGGCCATCGGTTTCCTGCTGCTGGCGGCCGGTGCGGCCGCGGGCTATTATCTGAGCCAACCCGATCCCATCCGGGTGGCGGCGCAGATCACCCCGCCGGGACCGCCGGCCGATGTCGATGACCCTGCGCCGGATCGCCTGGAAATCGTCTTCGCCTATGCATTTGACGATCTCGACCCCGACCGGCCATTGCCGGAAAGCGATCCCAGCGTGGCGCGCATCGACCGGATCGGCAAACCGCTGGACAACATCCGCCTGGCCCCGACCCTGCCGGGCCGCTGGCAGTGGGCCGACGACCGGACCCTAATTTTCGAACCGGAGCGCCCCTGGCCGGCCGGAACCCGCTTTCAGATCTCCTTTCCGCCGGCGATCTTCTCGCCCGAAACCCTTCTGGAATCGGATTCGGCCGAATTCGAGACGCCGGCGTTCGAGGTTGCCATCGAATCCATGGAGTTCTACCAGGACCCCACGGACAGCGCCGTGCGCCGCGTGACGGCCACGGTGGGTTTTTCCCACCCCCTGGACCCGTCCAGTCTGGAAAGCCGTCTGTCCATGGCCATGCGGCCTTCGGATGAATCGATCCAGACGCCCCCGGCGGCCGTGAAAATGACGGTGCGCTACGATGAGCGCCACCGCCGGGCCTACCTCTCCTCCGAGCCGATCCGCCTGCCGCCGAACCCCAACACCATGCGCCTGACCGTGGATGCGGGCGTCAAGGCAGCCAGCGGCGGACAGCCCACCGACGAGGCCCTGACCGACACGGTGCTCATCCCCGACCGCACCAGCTTTCTCAAGGTCAGCCAGACCGATTTTCGCATCGTGGTCAACGACCGCCAGGAGCCCGAGCAGGTGCTCACCCTGGTCTTCACCGACGAGATCGACGCCCGGGAACTGGAGCAGAAGCTCCACGCGTACCTCCTGCCGGAATTCAATAGCAGACGCAAAAACCGCTACTGGAAAAGCCCCCGGGACGTCAGCGAACAGGACTTGGCCGCGTCCCAGCGACTGTCTTTAAAGGCGCTTCCCAACCCGCGCCCGGCCGCAACCGCCTACCATTTCGTCCTCGACGTGCCGGAACACCGCTACCTGTATCTGCGCATCGAACCGGGCCTGACCTCGGTCAACGACTTCGTGCACGCCTCCTTCTACGACACCGCGATGGCCACGCCGACCTACCCCCGGGAAGTTCGGATGACCGGCGACGGGTCGCTGCTGGCCCTGTCCGGACAGCGACGACTGGGGATGATGGCCCGCGGGCTGAGCGCCCTGAGAATCAGCGTGGGACGCCTGCTGCCGGGCCAGATCGTTCACCTGGTCACGCAGACCGGGGGCGACATTCGCGACCCGTACTTCTCCAACCCCAATTTCGACACGGACAACATCGCCGACACCAGTCGTCAAATCCTGGACCTAAAGCCCCTGCACCCGAAAACGGCCAATTACGCATCCCTGGACCTGTCGGACTTTTTGCGGGGCGAGGACCGCGGATACGGCCTGTTTTTCGTCAACGTCGAGGGCTGGGATAAAAAACGCGAACGCCCGGTCCACGGGGCCGCGGATCAGCGGCTGATCCTGATCAGCGACCTGGGTCTGCTGGTCAAGAACAACGCCGACGGCTCCCATGCGCTCTTCGTCCAGTCCATTGCCACCGGCCGGCCGGTGGCCGGCGCCGAGGTTCAACTGCTGGGTAAAAACGGCCTGCCGCTGTTCCGCCGCACAACTTCGGCCGAGGGGCTGGCCAGCATCCCCGTCACTCGGGATTTCAAGGGCGAACGGCAGCCAAGCGTCTACCTGGTGAAAACGGAAACGGACACCGCCTTCATCCCCTTTGCCGGCCATTCGCGCCAGGTCGATTTCTCCCGTTTCAAGGTGGGGGGCGTACGCGGGCGCCAGGCCAAACCGGGCGCCTTGGCCGCCTTTCTCTTCTCGGACCGAGGCATATACCGGCCCGGAGAAACGGTCCATCTGGGCATGATCGTCAAGAACGCCCCGCTGGACAATGTCACCGGCATCCCCCTGGAAGCGATCATCCGGGACCCGCGCCGCAACACGGTGAAAACCGAGAAGATCACCCTGCCGGAAAACGGCTTTTTCGAGGTGGACTACGTTACCGGCGCCACCGCCAACACCGGGCGCTACCAGGTCTCCCTCTATCTGGTGCGCGACAACCGCAACCGCGGTCCCCTGCTGGGCTCGACCGACTTTACGGTGGAGGAATTCACCCCCGACACCATGAAAATCGTCAGCACCCTGCCGGACGTGCCGGATCGCGGCTGGACCGCCGCGCCGTCATTGACGGCCCGCGTCTCCCTTCAGAACCTGTTCGGCTCACCGGCCGGGGACCGGCGCGTCCAGGCGACCATCGGTGTGCAGCCGATCCGGTTCCGGTTTGACGAATTCGCCGACTACCGGTTTGCCGATCCCTTCGCCGACGCAGCGCAAAGGCCCCTGCGCATCGACGAGGCCCTGGAACCGGCGGTGACCGACGCCGACGGCCAGGTCCGTTTCACCATTCCCCTGGACCGTTTTCGCGAAGGCACCTATCGGCTCGATTTTTCCGTCGAGGGCTTCGACCCCGGCGGCGGACGCAGCGTTTCGGCCCGCAACCAGGCCCTGATCTCCCCGCTGCCCCACCTGGTGGGATTCAGGAGCGACGGCGATCTGGATTTCATCCATGCCGGCGGCCAGCGCCGCATCGACTGGATCGCCATCGACCCCGCGCTGAAATCCCTGGCCCTTGCCGACCTGACCGTAAAGCGCCTGGAGATCCAGCACCTCTCCACCCTGGTCAAACAGCCCAACGGCACGTTCAAATACCAGACCGTGGACCGGGAGCGTGAAATCGACAGTCAGCCCTTTGCCATCGCTGAATCGGGCACCAGCTACCGCCTGCCCACGGAAGCGCCGGGGGACTACGCCATCGAGATGCATGACGCAAAAGGCGTCCGCCTGGCGCGCCTGACCTATGCGGTGGTGGGGCACGGCAACCTCACCGGCCGCCTGGAAAAAGAGGCCGCCCTGCAGCTCAAGCTGGACCGCGGCGACTACCGGACCGGCGACGCCATCCAACTGAGCATCACGGCCCCGTATACGGGGACTGGTTTGATCACCATCGAAAGCGACCGGGTGCACGCCTTCAAATGGTTTACCTCAGAAACGACCGCCACCCTCGAATCCATCCGCGTGCCCGACGACCTGGAGGGCAACGCCTATGTCTGTGTCTCCTTTGTGCGGGATGCCGGATCAAAGGAAATCTTCACCAGCCCGCTGAGCACGGCCGTGGTACCCTTCACCATCGACCGCAGCCGCCGGCGGATGGAAGTCTCCCTGGAGGTGGACAAGATAGTGCGTCCGGGCAGGACCATGACCATCGGCTATACCACCGAAAAACCGTCGCGGGTGGCGGTGTTTGCCGTTGACGAAGGCATCCTGCAGGTAGCCGGCTACCACACGCCAAAACCCCTGGACCATTTCATGCGAAAACGGGCCCTGGAGGTGACCACCCTGCAGATGCTGGACCTGATCCTGCCCGAGTACGATCTGATCCGGGAGGCCATGGCCAGCGGCGGCGGGGCCATGCGCAAGGCCCTGGCCGCCAACCTGAACCCCTTTGCGCGGATGACCGACACGCCGGCGGTTTTCTGGTCCGGCATCGTGGACGGCGGGCCCGAACGGCGAATGGTCTCCTTTACCGTGCCGGACACCTTTGCCGGCAATCTCAAGGTCATGGCCGTGGCCGTGGGCGAGAATGCTATCGGAACGGCCGAGGCCGACACCCTGGTGCGCGGCCCCTTCGTGCTGTCGCCCAGCGTGCTGCTCCAGGCCGCCCCCGACGACGAATTTGTGGCCACGGTGGGCGTGGCCAACCTGGTGGAAGGCAGCGGCAGGCAGGCCGCGGTGGATGTGCGCGTGGAGGCCTCCGACAATCTGGAAATCCTGGGGGACCGCAGCACGCGTCTGAATATCGACGAGGAGGGCGAAGGCCGGGCTTCCTTTAGAATCCGGGCCGGCCAGGTCCCCGGAGCGGCCACGCTCACCTTTTCCGCACAACTGGGCGACGAGGAGGGACGGCGCACGGTGGGCCTGAGCGTGCGGCCGGCCGTGCCCCATGGAACCACTTTTGTCAGCGGCTACGAAAAAGACGGTTCCGTCCGACTGTCCCTGCCGCGGCAGCTGTTTCCCCAACTGGCCGAGCAGCGGGTTTCGGCGTCGGCCAGTCCGCTGGTGCTGGTGGATGCCCTTACGGCCTACCTGGACCATTTTCCCCACGGCTGCACCGAGCAGGTGGTCAGCCAGGTGTTTCCCCTGGTGGGCCTGCTGAGCCATCCGGGTTATCGTTCCCGGATAACGGACATCGATCAACGCTTTGCCGCGGTGGTGGACCGCCTGCGGGAGCGGCAACTGGCCGGCGGCGGGTTCTGCTTCTGGCCCGGCGGCACGGTGGCGGCCGATTTCCCCAGCGTCTATGTGATGCATTTTCTGATCGAATCCCGCGAACTGGGCTATCCGGTGCCGGCGGACATGCTGCGCCGGGGAACCGACTACCTGCAGACTGCGGCCTCCCGGGATGTCGGGAACCTGACCGAAGCCGGCGTGCAGGCCCAGGCCATTTACCTGCTCACCCGACTGGGTAAAACCACCACCAACTATCTGGTCCATCTCCAGGAAACCTTGCAACATCGCCATCCCGATGCCTGGGAAACGGACCTGGCGGCCGTTTACATGGCCGCCGCCTACCATCTGCTGAAGATGGATGCCGAAGCCGGCCGTCTGGCCGACCAATACCGCATCGGTGCGGACAAACACGAAACGGTTGACGACTTCAACTGGCCCCTGACCCGGGATGCCCAGGCCCTCTATCTGCTGTGCCGGCATTTCGAAAAGCGGGCCGCTGCCATCGACGGCGAGACGGTGCTGAAATTCATCGATCCCATCTTCAAGGGCGAGACCAACACCATCGGGGCCAGCTACGCCATCCTGGCCCTGGGCGCCTACGGCCGACTGCAATCAGCGGACGGCCAACCGGAAACGGTCCGTTTTGAAATGGAGACGGCCGATGGGGCCAGGCAGGCGCTGGATGGTCAATCCGATCCCTTCCCCACGGCGACCTATGGGACCGATGCCCGCAAAATCGGCATCGACGGGACCGGTCCGCTCTTTTACCTGAACGTTCAATCCGGTTTCGACCGCAACCTGCCCACCCAGCCCCTGCGTAGCGGGCTGGAAATTCACCGGGAGTACACCGATGCCTCCGGCGGGACTGTAGAAACCTTCACCCAGGGCCAGGAAGTCACCGTGCACCTGCGGATTCGCTCGCTGAAGTCGCCCCGGGTAACCAACGTGGCCATCGTCGATCTGCTGCCCGGCGGGTTCGAGGTGATCCGCAGCTCTGTGCCGCGAACCGTCGGGCGATGGACGGCGGACTATGTGGATGTGCGCGAGGATCGGGTCGTCTTCTACGGAAATGTGGGCACCTCGGTGCGCGAGCTGACCTATCGGGTGAAGGTGGTTTCCGCCGGCAGTTTCAGCTTGCCCGCAGCGGTGGCCGAATCCATGTACGACCGCAGCCTGAAGGCCGCCACGGCCGGCGGGCGGATAACGGTGGCGCCGGCCCCATGAAACACGGGCTGCTTGTCCTGGCGGCGGCGTTGGCCCTGGCCGCCGCCGGCTACCTGCTGTGCCCCCGTCCGGAGCTGGCAGACGCCTATCCCCAGTCCCGGGCTTTTTTCGACAGCCAGGGCCGCCTGCTGCGCCTGACTTTGGCCGACGACGACCGCTACCGGCTACACTGCCCCCTGGAGCGGATGGAGCCCCGCCTGATCCAGGCCACCCTGCTTTACGAGGACAAGGACTTTTACCACCACCCCGGTGTGGATGCCCTGGCCCTGGCCCGGGCCTTCTGGACCACCTACATCGCCCGCAGCCGGCGGGTGGGGGCTTCCACCATCGCCATGCAGGTGGCCCGGCTGCGCTGGCGCCTTCACACGGGCAGCCTGCCCGGCAAACTTCACCAGATCCTGCGGGCCCTGCAGCTCACGCGCCATTACGACAAGGACCGCATCCTGGAAGCCTACCTGAACCTGGCGCCCTACGGGGGCAATATTGAAGGCATCCAGGCCGCCAGCCTGATCTATTTCGACAAGACCGCCGACCGGCTGAGTCTTCCCGAAGCCCTGACCCTGGCCGTGGTGCCCCAGAACCCCGTGCACCGCAATCCGGCCACCACCGGCGGTTTTGCCAACCTGCAGGCCGCCCGCAACCATCTTCTGGATCGCTGGTTAAACGCCCACCCCAAGGACAGCTCCCTGAGCGGTTTCTTCGAACTGCCCCTGTCGGTCTGCCATCCGTCCCGGTTGCCTTTTCAGGCGCCCCATTTCGTGAATCATCTCGATGCCGAACCCCTGCCGACAAAACGCCGGATCATCCGTACGACCCTGGACCTGCACCGGCAACAGACCGTTGAAGCCCTGGTTCGCGCCCATATCGCCCGGCATGCGTCCGAAGGCCTCCACAATGCGGCGGTTCTGGTGCTGGACCGGCGCAGCATGGCGGTGAAAGCCATGGTGGGATCGGCGGACTTTTTCGATGAAGCCATTTTCGGCCAGGTTAACGGGACCACGGCCCGGCGCTCGCCGGGCTCGGCCCTCAAGCCTTTCGTCTATGCCCTGGCCATGGACAAGGGTTTGATCCATCCAGCCAGCCTGATGAAGGATGCTCCACGGCGCTACGGCGGCTTCACTCCCGAGAATTACGACCAGCGCTTTCTGGGGCCGGTCTCGGTCCACGATGCTCTGATTTTAAGCCGCAACCTGCCGGCGACCCGCCTCCAGGCCCTTTTGGGCGAACCCGGTTTCCACGGCTTCTTGCAGCAGGCGGGCATCGGGAATCTCAAGCCGGCCGAGTTTTACGGCCTGGCGCTTTGCCTCGGCGGGGTCGAGGTGACCATGCTGGAGCTGGCTTCACTGTATGCCGCCCTGGCCAACGGCGGGGAGCTGCGAACCGTCCGCATGCTTGCCGATGGAAAGGATGCGGCGCCGCCCCGACGCATCCTGAGTGCGGAGGCCAGCTTCCTGACGATGAATATCCTCAAGGACAATCCGCCGCCGGAGAGCCACCGCTTGTCTGCCATGGCCGCCGGCGCCAATCAGGTGGCCTGGAAAACCGGCACCTCCCACGGATTTAGGGATGCCTGGGCGGTGGGGATCTGCGATGACCTGGTGGCGGCCGTGTGGGTGGGCAACTTCGACGGTCGGGGCAATCGGGCCTTCGTGGGCCGCGGCGCCGCCGGCCCCCTGCTCTTCGAAGTTCTCGCCGCCCTGGTGCCTGACCGGGGATGGACCATTGAAGAAGAGGTCAATTCCTCACGACTCAATCTGCGGCAGGTGGATGTTTGCGCCCTTACCGGCGAGCTTCCCGGCAAATACTGCCGGCACACGAGGAAAAGCGGGTTCATCCCCGGCGTGTCGCCCATCCGGGTCTGCGGCGTTCATCGGGCCATCCCCGTGGATACCGCCGCCGGCCGCCGGGCCTGCAAGCATGTGCCGGGGAAAACCGAGATGCGGGTGTTCGAGTTCTGGCCTTCGGACCTGCTGTCCATTTTCCGCACGGCGGGCATTGCACTGAAGGCCCCACCGCCTTTTGACGAAAATTGCCACCTCGACCAACAGGCCGCATCCGGCCACCCGCCGACCATCACCTCGCCGCAACCCGGACTGGTGGCCGCCATGAACAGTGAATCGTCCACCGCCCGCCAGGTGCCCTTCCTTGCCGTGGCCGACGGGGATGTCCGGCGACTCTACTGGTTCGTGGATAATCGCTTCGTGGGCGCATCGCCCCCCGGTCAACCGTTGATGTGGACCGCCCGAAGCGGCACCTTCGATGTCCGCGTGGTGGACGACCATGGCCGCGCCGCTTCAACCGCCTTGACTGTTGAGTGGGTCCGATAGTAATGATGTTGATGAATTCGTAGAAAATCTCAGGGTCGTCATGCCGTACTTGATAAGCCTGCCCCGGACTTGATCCGGGGGCATCCAGAATTGACTGAAATAGTAGGAGAAAAAGGAATCGAATGAAAACATATAGATATCCAAAAGGTGTCGGTTGCTTCTCAAGGAAAACATTTTTTACACCTTTCCAATTCATTCTGCTGACCATCGGGTTATTATCACTAATGCTCGCAGGATGCGCGACCTCCAGCCCCGATCCTTTCGAATCCCGGCTGGCCTCAATGAACGACGAGGAACTGATCGCCTACTCCCAAGGCATCAACGAACGGCTGAAAGAAATTCAGTCGGGGACACGAGAAGATGACCGAACTGGTATCGTAAGACAGGACGAACCTCTCGCCCAACAAACCTATTTCTTCGGGGGTGAAGCCTGGGATCTGGAAACAAAGCGGGCCAAAGCGAGAAAGGAACTGAACCGGCGCGGACTCTCTCCATAATGTAGGTGGAATACTACCGCTTGTGTCTGAACTAATCCTAACATTCTCGTGAAAAGTCGATATTTTCATCTTTTCGTTATTCCGGCGTAGACTGGCGCACGTAGTGAAGCTTTAGCGCTATCCAGTCATTTCAATAAGCCTCCTGGATGCCGGATCAAGTCCGGCATGACGAATCTGGTACTTTTTGCGGGTTCATAACCTATTGAGACCTGGATTGAGGAATGTCCCTGATAAAATATCGCCGATGGATGATCTATTTTATATCTTGCCTTCTTTTCGTCCTTTCACAGTTTTACCGCTCTTCCATCGCTGTGATCACGCCCAATCTGGTTAACGAGCTTCACTTTGATCCCGAAGAATTAGGACTCATCTCTGCGGCTTTCTTTTATTCGTTTGCCGCGATGCAAATACCGGTGGGATTGTACCTTGATCGGGTTGGGCCTCGATTACTCATGACCTCTCTTTCATTGCTGGCTGCCGCCGGGGCCCTTGTGTTTGCTTATGGGAACTCAAATGAAGCACTCATCATTGGCCGTATACTCCTTGGCATTGGCATGTCCTGCAATCTGATGGGGCCATTGAAATTGATCACCACCTGGTTTTCTCCGGTATATTTTGCGACGCTTTCCGCCATATTCGTATCGGTTGGGACAGCCGGAAATATAATGGCCGCGACACCATTGGTTTGGCTTACAAACCAATTTGGATGGCGAACGACGTTTTTACTCTTTGCCATCTGCAACCTGATCATCATAATCCTCTTTTTTCTGGTTGTAAAAGATCGTCCCGATGGCCAGCCGGCAAAACAGCCAAAAGAAAAATCGGTTCGACTTTCCGGATTTACCAATGACATTATGCAGCTTTTTGTTCGAAAGGATTACTGGCTGATATCCATGGGCACTTTTTCCCGCTATGGAATCTATGCGTCGGTACAGGCGCTTTGGGCAGCACCTTTCCTGATGACAGTCTTGGGGTTTTCCCAATTAATGACCGGCAACCTTTTATTTGCCATGAGTATCGGCTTGATCATTGGCAGCCCGATTTGCGGATGGATTTCCGACAGGGTACTTCTTTCGCGAAAAAATGTCGTCATCGCCGGGTTGGCCATCATGGCGGGCATTTTGATCGTATTGTCCCTGTTATCCAAGGGTGTTTGGACATTCATTATTTTTGCATTGTTCTTTGGATTCGGGTTTTCCAGCGGTTCAGGTCAAATTATGTATGCTCACATCAAGGAACGCATGCCTCTGAAAAATGCGGGGAGCGCAATGACGGGAATCAATTTTTTTACAATGATTGGCGGCGCTTTTTTTCTTCACGGTATTGGCTGGGCGATAAAAGCGTTCTATTCCGGAAGCGTGCTTGGGCCGGAAGTTCTTAAACTGGTATTTGCTTTTTTTGGGGTCAGCCTCGCCTTTACGGCTTTGTTCTATATGTTAACAGTTGATGGGAAGCAAACTGATTGAAAAAGCCTTAGAACTCAATACCCTTTAAGATGGCTTGATTTTGGATCGCTCAATATTCCCATCCAGGATCCATAAATGGGATTGCTGAAAACAAACCACTTGACGCCCCAATTGTCTTTATATTCGCCTACCAAGCGATCTCTTTGCATCGGTGTGATATTTTTCTTCACGTCCGGCAGAAAATCCCCCAGATCGTCACCGAACAGCATCAGTATTCGATAGCGTGATGCGACTTCTTCTCTTCTGGATTTCTTTTCCGATGACCATGCGGGCTTTTCTTTCTTCAGCAGAATGTTTTCCGGTTTTACTTCTTTGATCCCGACATTATGCAGGTTATTTATCGTATCGGTTTCCTGTGGACATGGCGGACCACCTTTCGATCTCGGTATGCACTCACGGTTGGTTATAAAAACAACCTCTACACCCATCGCAGATACGCTGTTAATGAAGTCGACCGCCCCGGGCACGGATGGTGCTGACTTCCTTGCAATCCACCGGTCCCATGATTCCGGATCGAACGCGGCGTTATCCAACACCAACTGGGCCTGATATTGAGAATTATCGAGCACCGTTTCGTCGACATCCAGAATAATGGCGGGCGGCAGCGACGAACCACTCGACCCCTGCTCAAGAGCAGACGTCCAGGATTGATCAGCGATGGCTTTGTTTATGTTGTGGGCCGCGCTGTTATACGCCTGAATCGCATTCGCTTTGTATTCGGAGGCTGTTTGAAGCCATAACGTGCTATTGAACGTATTATTGCCATTCGTTCGGGCAGTTGTACAACCTGCGGAAAAAATGGCGATCAAAAAGAAACAAACCGCTTTAGAGTTAATCTTCATACGATAGTTTTTCCTTAATTCTTTCCATGAGATCACGGGCCGCATCGTGGACATTTTCCTTTACCGACGCACCGGAAATCGCATCGAAATCGCGTCCGTGTTTTTCGGGAAGCCATGACCCTTCCGCCGAAGTTGTATAAAGAATGACATTGCGGGTCGACTGCTGACTGTCCAGGAAGTTACTGACCTCATCGTCAAGGCCCCACGCCAGGCAGGTGTTGATAATAACGATTACGGCATAGTCGTTTGGGCCGATCTTCTCCAACGGTGAAACACCGATAATGATGTGCGAAATCTTCGCGGCGGAGAGTTCTCTCTGTAGCTCCTTCACGAGCTGTTTTTTATACGCGCTGGCGCGCGATGCAATCAGAACCGTGGGTTTCCTCGGGATTATGTTTACATCCGACGCGTCGATGTCCTTCTGCGGCCAATAATGTTGCGGCAGCGCGCAACCGGCCAGCAAAAAGAGCCCAAATAGGAAAATTGCGCAAAACCGGTTCGGTTTCGATTTCACGTTCTGCTCTGCTTGCTTTCTCATAAAGGGCGCTTTCTTCCGGCTTTCATTTCTACTATTGACCCAAACCCCCTTGAATGGTCGAACACCTAATTGAACAGATTATCGGCAAAATCAAAACAGGTCAACAATCGGATATAGTCGGATAGAATTACCGAGCTGATCTTACTTTTGGCCGCATCTTCGGCGTTTGCCGCCGCGGCGGACGCAAGGGCGACCATCCCTGGTCGCCCCTGCTCCGTCGCCTGCCGTGAATTTGCTGAGAGCTCGACAATCGCCTGTTTTAGGTGCTATTGTGCCCGAATTAATGCAAATTGATGAAATCTAAAAAAGGACTTTTTTGAATGTCATATATCAATAATCCCATGGAAGTCTACAAATTGCTGAACGGTTCTAACTGCAGAGAATGTCATGAAAAAACCTGCCTGGCATTTGCAGTGGCTGTGTTTAAGGGGAAGAAACCGATCCATGCGTGTCCTTATTTGGATAAAGAAGTGATTGCCCGGTATGGGAAGGCAATCGAGAAGCCCAATACCATCGATGAAAATAAAGCCGAAGCCATTCAACTGCTGAAACAAAAAATATCTTCGATCGATCTTTCCGAAGCTGCAAAACGCCTGAGGGCCCGGTTTTCAAACAATCAACTGACCCTAAAAATTTTCGGCAAGAATTTCAGCGTTGATACCCAGGGCAACCTATCATCTGAAGTTCATATCAATGCCTATATGGCCGTGCCGGTATTGAACCACATCCTGAACGGGTCGGGAAAAACGCCCAGCGGGAATTGGATCACATTTCGGGAGTTGAATGGCGGCCCTTCCCGATATGCTCATTTTCAACGATGTTGTGAAAAGCCATTAAAGCAGGTTGCCGATACCTATACGGATCTTTTTAATGATATGCTGGAAATTTTCGATGGAAAACAAATTACCAGTCATATCGATTCAGATGTTTCAATTGTTTTGTATCCTTTGCCTCTTTTTCCCATTATGGTTTGCTACTGGAAACCGGAAGACGGTCTTGAGTCCGATCTTTACATCTATTTTGATTCCGCCTCCGATGTCAATCTTGACATTGAATCCATCTATACCCTTAGCGAAGGTTTGGCTTTGATGTTTAAAAAGATCGCTTTGCGGCACGGTGTTTGATCATTTAACCGAATGCAGGTGAACGGCTCCGGGAAACTCGGCAAGGATAGCCGGGAGCCATCTGTTTGTTTTTCACCGTCCAATATGGCCGCACACTCGAAAGAAAGGGTTGGGTTTTTAGGAGTGGCACCCCGCCGCGATTCGGCCGGCAATCGTCGCCGCTGGAAGCTGCGATAACCCAAACCCACCCCAGGCAGATGCTAATTGCTTATTAAGGCCCGCCTTTCTTCCGTACCATTCGATGCAACCGGTCAATTAAACTAGTATTTCTTGATCGTGATTCAATACTGCTCTTTACACCCTCGAAAGACTGTTTTACCATACTGAATCGGAAATACTTTTTGATTAACACCAAAAAAAAGGAGCGACCCATGAGCGGACAAATATTTTATCGTGAACGGCAGAAGGTCAAAGACGGCTCCAAAACCCCGCGCTTCAGGATTGCTGCTGTGGCCGGCGTGGATCTCAAAATTTACGCCGACCATCTTCGACGGGGGGAGCTCGAACAGATCACCGATGCCGTCGGTGCAGAGCTGGTCGAATTGAAAGGCGGCGGCGGCAAGGGCAAACACAAATAGTGCCCATCCAGAAATAGAAGGAGTTGCCATGCCCCTGGTAAGAGACAAAGACGGTAAACGGTTGCATGTCAAAAGTCGCTTAATGGGCGAAAGCCTGGTGAGTCGGGAGTTTATCGACAGCCTGGACGTTGCGCCCCAAGAACGCCTCTATCCGGATGTGGCCGTGATGAAGATCGGCGGCCAGTCCATCTGTGACCGAGGCGTCAAAGCCCTGCCCGGCATCCTGAAAGAAATTGTCAGTGTCCGCCAGCATCACAAGCTGGTAATCACCACCGGCGGCGGCACCCGCAGCCGCCATATTTACACCATCGGGTTGGAAATGGGCATGCCCACGGGAATCATCGCCAAATTCGGCAGCATGGTTTCCGAGCAAAATGCCCTCATGGTGGCTGCCCTGCTCGCCCCCTGGGGCGGCATTCAAATGTCCCACTCGGACATCGTCAAGCTACCCACCTACTTTGCCGAAGGCATCATTCCGGTGATGCACGGCATGCCGCCCTACGACTATTTCGCCATCAAGCCTAAAACCGGGCGCATTCCCATCCACCGTACCGATGTGGGTTTGGTGATTCTGGCCGACCTGCTCGGTTCGAAAACCATCCTGTTCATCAAAGACGAAGATGGCCTTTATACCGCCGATCCCAAAAAACAGCCCGACGCCGAATTCATTCCCGAGATCGGGGCCAGGGATCTGATGCAGCGGGACCTCGACGACCTGGTCATCGAACGGCCCTGCCTCGAAATCATCCAGAACAGCGAAGTCATCGAGAGGGTGCAGGTTGTCAACGGCATGGTTCCGGGCAACATCACCCGCGCCATGAACGGTGAGCACGTGGGCACCTTCATCTATCGCCAGTAAACTTGACGGGCTCGTTAAAAGGCCGAGATCAAGGCTTGCGAATCCTGAGGAAGGAGGCGTTCTTTGGCGTACGCCGCAGTGACGAAGGATACGCGTAACGCCGATATCGGCATTTTTACGAGTCCGTCTGACTTGAATTTGCATTTTTCCCGGCTATACTTATAGTATAATCCTACCAGAGACAACGCACTTCACGGCTGCAATCGCACTGCGCAGCTAAGGGATGATCGGCAATTCATTTAATCGTTAGGTGAGGCTATGAGCGACAGGAACGTAGTTACCGGAAAAAATGAAATGCCAATATGCTACTCCAGTGAAGAAGCCCGCACGGTTCTGGATTCTTTATCGGCCCACATCGCCATTGTGGACGAAGACGGCATCATTTTGGATACCAACCGCGCCTGGCGGACTTTTGCAGTGGAAAGCGGCATGCCTGAAGATTACAATTCCATCGGCGAAAACTACCTCGACGTCTGCGAAGCTGCCAAAGGAGAAGAAGGCAAACATACCCGCGCTGTGGCGGCCGGCATTCGGGACGTGATATCAGAACGGGTGGACGAGTTTCTCCATGACTATCCCTGCCATAGTCCGGACGGCCCCCACTGGTACTATTTGCGCGCTATTCGCATGTCCGGCGACGGTCCGGTCCGGGTGGTGGTCAGCCATGAGGAGATCACCGCCCTCAAGCAGACCGAAGAGGCGCTACGGGAGAGCGAAGCCCAACTCAAACAGCAGAAGGTGGAACTCGAAGAGGCCAACATCGCTTTGAAAGTCCTGCTGAAACAGCGCGAAGACGACAAAACCGAAATCGAACAGAAAGTCATCGCCAACGTCAAGGAGATGGTGATGCCCTATGTGGAAAAGCTCAAGCGGGTCAGCCTGAAGTCCAAGGACAAGCGCGTGGTGGAAATAATCGATTCCCATTTGCAGGACATCATCTCGCCGATGATTCAGAAGCTGACCAACGCCAACATCATCCTGACCCCCCAGGAAATCCAGGTGGCCTCTCTGGTCAAAGACGGCAAAGCCAGCAAGGAAATCGCCGACATTCTCAATGTCGCCGAAACCACGGTTCATTTCCACCGCAAGAACCTGCGCAAAAAATTCGGATTGAGCAACAGCCAGACCAACTTGCGGAGCTATCTGATTTCCATTTCTTAACAGGCGACGACCAACGTCTCGATTTGACTGAAAACACCCGATTCCGGCAATAATGCCACCTGCTATTTTAGGTAGGTTTGGCCTATCATTGTGCTGTTACCCGTTTCACATGGTTTTCCTCCGGCAACATGCTTACACTGGCTTAATGACTTGAAACGAAGAAGTTACGGGAGGCAACGCCATGGAACGCATCGAGCGCGACAGCATCGCGGATATTTTCTTTCATCTGAAATGGGAGAGCGAGCACGCCAATCACCTGGAGGGATATTCGGCCAGAAACGTGAATTTGTGGCGGGACTGGCTTCCCGACCGGGTCAACCAAGCGGTACTAGGCAAGCCGGTCTGGGAGCAGATCCAGGTCAGTTTCGAACCCGGCGTCCTTTTCGGCAACCACCGGAAGCCCTTCAAAATCGATCGCAAGCGCTTCAGCTTGGACCCACGGGCCGGACGGTTTTATCCCCAGGGGCGCCTGAGCGGCTTAGCCGGCGTCTTTCCCCAGAACATCCAACCTTTTCGGTGCATCGGCGTCCATAACGGCCACATGGAGGTCGATTTGGGACATCCGCTGGCCCGCTATCCGTTGTCTCTCGCCATGACGGTCGGGCAGGTTTCGCCCAAAACAGACGAGCGCGGCGGCAGCAGCACCGATTGGGTGGGTCTGCTCACCGACGGTCCCGGCATGCAGGCGCGATGGCAGGACGTGCCCACCGACTTTTTCAGCGACGCACCCTTTGTCCGCCAGGACGAACAGACCGACGGCCGCTTCTACGCCCAGCCCCGGCTGGTGCACCACCTGGACGAAACCGCCCGGGACATGGTGGCCAACCTGTACAAGCGTTTCGTCAAGGACGATATGCAGGTGCTGGATCTGATGAGCAGCTGGGCCTCCCATCTTCCCGAAGATGTCAGACCGGCCGGCGTGAGCGGACTGGGACTCAACCGTATCGAACTGGAGCAAAATCCCCTGTTGACTGACATCCGGGTTCACGACCTCAACGCCAACCCTGTGCTGCCCTATGAAGAGGCGTCTTTCGATGTCGTCATCTGCAGCCTTTCGGTAGAGTATCTGACCCAGCCCCTGGCGGTGTTCGCCGATGTGGCCCGGGTACTCAAACCCGGCGGGACCTTCGTGGTCAGCTTCTCCAATCGCTGGTTCCCGCCCAAGGCCATCCAGATCTGGGAGCGGATTCACGAATTCGAACGGGTGGGGCTGGTCATGGAGTACTTCCTGCGCAGCAGTCGTTTCGACAACTTGGGGACCTACTCCATGCGAGGGTTGCCCCGCCCGCGCAAAGACAAATACGCCGGCGAACTGGTTTTCTCCGACCCGGTATACGCGGTCTGGGGATCGCGGGCCGGGGGATAAAGAGGATATTCACATTCACCTGAAAAATGGAAACAGAAACAAACAAGGAGATGCCAATGAACCTGAAAGACTATTTCGAAGCCAATAAGGGAATGGGCGTTCTGTCCACTGCAGACGACCAGGGCCGGGTCAATGCGGCCGTCTATGCCCGTCCCCACGTATTCGAAGACGGCAGCCTGGCGTTTATCATGAGGGACCGCCTCTCTCACGCCAACTTACAATCCAATGCCAAGGCCGCCTACCTGTTTCGGGAAGAGGGGGGCGGCTACAAAGGCCTTCGCCTGCACCTGACCAAAATCCGGGAAGAGAGCGGCACACCGCTGGTTGCAGAGCTTTGCAGACGCTGCAAGATTGCGGACAAACCTGACGCGGTCCGTCATCTGGTGGCCTTTAAGGTGGAAAAGGAACTGCCCCTGATCGGTGCCGGCGAGTCGCCGGATTAGTGGTCACGTAGTGCAGCAGGTTGCATGGGCGTAGTGGCGGGGTTTAACCCCGCCTTTGTTAATCGGGTGCGTCTTAACCGCACAACCACGCTTACGCCTACTGACCAGATGCGGTTGCCATACCGATACGATCCCGTTTTGCAGTTCCACGAAAAGAATGGTATATAAAAAGAATTGAATGTTCCGAAAAACAATACTCCCTTCAACCGCTGACACGGTGGTGCGATCTCGCAATGAGCATCGCACCACCTTTCGCGCTTTGTTATAGCGAATTCTCTTTCATTTATAACATGGATGGTTAAAACGGCGTTAAGCATTGTCGGTCCTTAACCGGCCGCAGCCGCAGTGATCGCCAGTAGGAAAATCATGAAGCCAACGATCAAAATCGGGGTCAGTTCCTGCCTGTTGGGAGAAGAGGTTCGCTTTGACGGCGGCCACAAGCACGACCGCTATATCACCGGGACCTTGGGCAAGTATTTTACCTTTGTACCCGTCTGCCCGGAAACCGAATGCGGCCTGGAGGTTCCCAGGGAAGCCATGCGCCTGGTGGGTGCTGTGGAAAGCCCCCGCCTGGTCACCAACAAAACCGGCATCGATCATACCGAGCGTATGCAGACCTGGGCGGCAAAACGGCTGGATGCACTGGACCGGGAGAACCTGTGCGGCTTTATCTTTAAAAAAGATTCTCCCAGCAGCGGCCTGCACCGCGTCCGGGTCTATTCGGTCAAGGGTCCGCCGGCAAGAACCGGAAGGGGGATCTTTGCCGCCGCCTTCACCCGGCGCTTTCCCCGCATCCCCGTGGAAGAGGAGGGACGGCTGCATGATCCCGGCTTAAGGGAAAACTTTATCGAACGGGTATTCGCCCTGAAACGCTGGCGCGAAGCCCTGGAGCGGAAACAAAGCGTGGGGAACCTGGTGGTATTTCACACCCGGGAAAAACTGCTGCTCATGGCCCACAGTCAGAAACACTACCGGCAGATGGGGCGCCTGGTGGCCACGGGAAAAACCATGGCGGCAGGCCGCCTTTACGACGAGTACGAAACTTTGTTGGTGGAAGCCCTGCACCTGAAAGCGACCGTCGCCAAACAAACCAACGTGCTCATGCACATCCTGGGTTATTTTAAGAAACAATTGTCCGGCGATGAAAAAAAGGAAGTGCTGGGCGTGATCGGCAATTACCGCAGCGGCCATCTGCCGCTGATCGTTCCCGTGACCCTGCTGAACCATTTCGTACGAAAGTACCGTCAGCCTTATCTATCCGACCAGACGTACCTGCAGCCCCATCCGCTGGAACTGGCCCTGCGCAATCATGTTTGAGGACCGTACGCCGCGCCTCCTTCGATAAAAATTCGTCATTCGCGCCCGACTTCGCGCATCTAAGGAATCGTGCTGTCGATTATCGGCCGCTGACGAACGATCGGTTGTTTAAGCCTTTGAACCGTTAGGATTGATCGAGCTTACGGAGTCAAAATTTTTGTTGATAATTATTTTCCTTTAGTTATAATTCTTCTATATGATCCTTTTTCCAGTGACGCAAACCGTCACCCGCGTCAGACAGGTGTTCGTATACCCACCCCCCAAAGAAACGACGAAGGAGGAACCGTTATGAGTGAAGAAAGCAAATGCCCGGTAACGGGCGCAACAAGCAAACCCATTGCCGGCGGCGGCACTTCGAATCAGGACTGGTGGCCGAATCAGTTGAATCTCAAGATTCTTCACCAGCACTCCAATCTTAGTGATCCCATGGGCGAAACGTTCAACTACGCCGAGGAATTCAAAAAACTAGATTTGAAGGCCATCAAGGAGGACCTCTATAAGCTGATGACCGACTCCCAGGAGTGGTGGCCGGCGGATTGGGGCCACTACGGCGGGCTCTTCATCCGCATGGCCTGGCACAGCGCCGGTACCTACCGTATGGGCGACGGCCGTGGGGGCGGGGGGACCGGGAACCAGCGTTTTGCGCCGCTGAACAGTTGGCCGGACAACGTAAACCTCGACAAGGCGCGCCGTCTGCTCTGGCCCATCAAGCAGAAATACGGCCGCAAGATTTCCTGGGCGGATCTCATGATCCTCGCCGGCAACTGCGCCCTCGAGTCAATGGGATTCAAGACCTTTGGATTCGCCGGCGGGCGCGCAGACATCTGGGAACCGGAAGAAGATGTCTACTGGGGGTCCGAAGAGGAATGGCTGGCGACCAGCGAAAAGCCCAAGAGCCGGTACAGCGGCGACCGCGACCTGGAAAACCCCCTGGCGGCCGTGCAGATGGGCCTGATCTACGTGAACCCGGAAGGTCCGGACGGCAATCCTGATCCCGTCGCCTCGGGCCGCGATGTTCGCGAAACCTTTGCGCGCATGGCCATGAACGACGAAGAGACCGTCGCGCTCGTCGCCGGCGGCCACACCTTTGGCAAGTGCCACGGCGCCGGCGATGCGGCGCTGGTCGGTCCGGAACCCGAGGCTGCCGGGATAGCCGAGCAGGGCCTCGGCTGGAGGAGCAGCCACGGCATCGGCAGCGGCGGCGATACCATCAGCAGCGGCATCGAGGGCGCCTGGAAACCCAACCCGACGAAATGGGACATGGGCTACCTGAAGGTACTGTTCAAATACGACTACGAATTGGTCAAGAGCCCGGCAGGCGCGAATCAATGGCTGGCCAAGGACGTGGACGAAGAGGACATGATCGTTGACGCCCACGACCCGTCGAAAAAGCACCGGCCCATGATGACCACGGCGGACCTTTCCCTGAAGTTCGACGCCATCTACGAGCCCATCGCCCGGCGCTACCTGGAAAATCCTGAAGAATTCGCCGACGCCTTTGCCCGGGCCTGGTTCAAACTGACCCACCGGGACATGGGCCCACGCTCGCGCTACCTCGGCCCTGAGGTTCCGGAAGAGGAACTGATCTGGCAGGACCCGGTGCCCGCCGTGGATCATGCGCTGATCGACAAAACGGACATCGTCGACCTCAAGGCCAAGATCCTGGCCTCGGGCCTGTCGGTCTCCCAGCTGGTTTCCACCGCCTGGGCCTCGGCGTCCACGTTCCGCGGCTCGGATATGCGCGGCGGCGCCAACGGGGCCCGCATCCGCCTCGCGCCGCAAAAGGACTGGGAAGTCAACCAGCCGGCACAGCTGACATCCGTGCTGGAAACCCTTGAAGGCATCCAAAAGGAATTCAACGGTGCGCAGTCCGGCGGGAAAAAGGTGTCCCTGGCCGATATCATCGTCTTGGGTGGATGCGCGGCAGTCGAGCAAGCGGCGAAGAATGCCGGTTTTGATGTAACCGTACCCTTCACGCCGGGACGCACCGATGCATCGGCAGAGCAAACTGACGTTGAGGCATTCGCCGTGCTCGAACCGAAAGCAGACGGATTCCGCAACTATCTCAAAGCCAAGTACAGTGTCTCGGCCGAAGAACTGCTGGTAGATAAAGCGCAACTGCTGACCCTGACCGCACCCGAAATGACGGTGCTCATCGGCGGCATGCGCGTTTTGAATGCCAACTTCGGCCAGTCCCCCCACGGCGTCTTCACCCGGCAGCCCGAAACGCTCACCAACGACTTCTTTGTGAATCTGCTGGACATGGGCACGGTGTGGAAGCCGACCGCGGAAGATGAAGACGTGTTCGAGGGCCTTGATCGCGCCAGCGGCGAACGCAAGTGGACCGGCACCCGCATCGACCTCATCTTCGGTTCAAACTCCCAGCTGCGTGCCTTGGCGGAAGTCTACGGATGCGAGGACGCCCAAGAGAAATTTGCAAACGACTTTGTCGCGGCCTGGGACAAGGTCATGAACCTGGACCGCTTCGATATCGTGTAAAAGGATTGCATGGTCGGGGCACGGCCACAGCTGGTAAAAATAAAATATTGGCTTATTTTATGGGGAAAGGGGCCGCCCGGTCCCTTTTCCCACAATCTTCAAGGAGGGTATTCATGGCAGAGAAAAAATTTAAACAGGTCTGCGGATGCAAACACTGCGGCAACGAAGCCGAGATGGAGATTACCTGCACCCTGGCGGAAGAACAAGCGTCCGATGCCAGCCTGGAACCTCACGTCGTGCCCGAGGAAGCGGGCAAAACGCGCGGCCATGCCGTGTGCAGCCACTGCGGCGGCGAGGCGGATATCTGGCTGGATATATAAAATCGATCCGTGGCGCAGGTTGACATTCAGCAAACAAATATGGTTATGCTTATAGTTTGGCAAAAACCGCCTCGTTGAAAACGCTTCCGTCTTTTTGGTCATCGGTAGAAAGCGTTGCAACGATAATGGCGCTGGAGTGAATCCAATCGACCCGACTTAGAAACGACCATGATCGCCACGGAAGATCGTCCCATCTTGATTATTGATGACGAACCGTCGATATGCAGCGGCTGCAGACTGGCTCTTGCCGACAACGGCTATGCAACCGAAGTCTGCAGCACGGGCAAAGCCGGCATGAACGCCCTGCTGACGGGAAAGTATCCGCTTGCTTTGCTGGACATGAAACTGCCGGACATCGACGGGATGGAAATCCTCAGAGCCGTCAAGAACGCCAAGCTCGATGTCTGCATCATCGTCATGACCGGTTATGCGAACGTCAAGCATGCCGTCGAATCGATGAAACTGGGGAGCTTCGATTATATCGCCAAGCCGTTTGCCGAAGAGGAATTGCTTAGCGCCGTAAACATGGCCGTCGAAAATCGCCGTTTTAAAGAGGCGCATCAGGTCCTCCGGCACCAATCGGAAACTCGACAAGGCTTCGAATCCATTATTGGCGAAAGTCCTGAGATTCTAAAAATCTTTGCTGATATTCGTAAGGTCGCACCCACGGATACGACGGTGTTGCTGAACGGTGAAAGCGGTACTGGGAAAGAATTGTTTGCCCGGGAAATTCATGCCCACAGCAACCGATCCGACTGTCCGTTCATGGCGGTGGATTGCAGCACCTTTTCTTCGTCCCTGCTGGAAAGCGAGCTGTTTGGACACATCAAGGGGGCCTTTACCGGGGCGACCCAGGACAAAGCGGGCATTTTTTCGGCAGCCGACCACGGCACCCTTTTTCTGGATGAAGTGGCCAACCTGGACATGGACATCCAGGCCAAACTGCTGCGGGCCATCGAAACCAACGAGTTCAAACCGGTGGGGGCCAATCGTCCTAAAACGGCGGATGTTCGTTATATTGCCGCCACCAATCGCGACCTGAAATGCATGGTGGAAGACGGACGTTTTCGGGAGGACCTGTATTACCGACTCAACGTATTTCCCATCACCTTACCCCCCCTGCGACAACGGCGAGAGGACATTCCCCGGCTTTTGTATCATTTCCTCAAAGAAACCTGCCGACAGACCGGCAAGCGGATCGACGGATTTTCGGACGATTCCCTGGAAACGCTGATCCATTATGATTGGCCGGGCAATGTACGGCAACTCAAGAATGTCGTGGAGCGTTTGGTCATCATGGCCGACAGCCCCCTTCTGGAATACCAGCATATTTCCGACCATTGGAGCGCCGATACCGAGGAACCCCCGGATAAAATTCCGGAATCTCTGGAAGAATTGAAAGACGCCAAGCAGACTCTTTTGGAAAACCAGTTCGGGGCCATCGAGAAGGCCTTTTTGAAAAAAGCGCTCTCCGCGGCGGCCGGCAACATCACCCAGGCGGCCCGTAGCGTCGGCATGCAGCGATCCAATTTTTCCACCCTGATGAAAAAACACGGGCTTGGGGCTCGCGCAAAATCCTCCCACTCGGGAGGTCAAGCCGTATAACACGCCATATCCCCGTATAACGATTCATACGCAACTAACGCACCGAATTTGTTTTATAAACCGGCTTTTCACCCCTTTCCGGCCATATAAAAGTCTAGACACCCGGCCTCTTTCGGCCCGACTTTTCGTCCTGCCTACCTACGGCGCTTAGGCACCGATTTAACAAAAAAAATCAATGGTTTCAGGCTTTTTACGGCCCCAGGCAGCCACTGTGGCACGACCCATGCTCTTACTGTCGGTCAAAGAAGCACGTGCGAACGCAATCACCGTCGTTTGAATGACAATTAACCGGAAAAAGGAGGGTTCGTCATGATGACCCAAGTGGAAACAGCGGCCATGAAATATGAGGTGCCCCCTCATATCCTAGTGATGGAAGACGATCTCAGTGTGGCCAAAGGACTGGAGATGGTCCTGACCGAAAATGGCTTCGATGTGAACCTGGCGGGTACCGGCCAGCTGGCCATGGAGGCATTTCGGGAAAAGCGGTTCGACCTGCTGGTTGCCGACCTTCGCCTGCCGGACATCGACGGCATGGAGATCATCCGCAGAATCAAAGCGAAAACACCGGAAACGGAAGTCGTCGTCATTACGGGATACGGCACCACGGCAACGGTCGTGGAGGCGATGAAACTGGGGGTTTCGGATTTTTTGCCCAAACCGTTTACCGAGGATCAGATCAAGGCCGCAATTGACAAGGCGTTGACGTCATCAGAAGAACCGCCCAAGGATTCGCCTGCAACCGCAGCGTATTCTACCGACGAAGACATCCTGATTCAGAAGCGGGAAGTCATCCAGGTGCTGAACCGAACCTGGGAAGACCGGGTATTCTGGATTGATCTCATGGAGCAGGGCTCCCGCGCCCTGGCGGATTATCGGCTTTCCAGCGAAGCGAAAGCGGCCATCACCTCGGGGGATTTGAAATGGATCAACGAAAACATTGGTGAACTGACCCAAAAGCAGCTGCTGTTCATCTATAAACGCCTGGAACGCGAAGCATGGTAATTTCAGCGCTTACCGCTCGCCTGCCCGGAAACGGGCGATGCGGGAAGAAAACCGGAGCCCGAAACGGACACGATCCGGCAGCGGCGCCGGACGGTCCTGTACGGGGAGGCAGGCGATGACCTCGCCACAACAATACGAAAGCTATTTCCACGTGTTCCGGGATATCATCCGGTCCATGGACTCCAGCAAGAACCTGACGGAGGTGCTGGATGTGGTGGTCACCAAATCCACGGAGGTGTTGGATGCCAAAGGGGCCCTGCTGAGGATCTACAACCCGGATACCGACCGCTTCGATGTACGGGCGGCCTGTGGTTTAGGAGAGAACTACCTCGCCAAGGGCCCCGTTACGACGGAAAAGCTGCTTCCGGACCCCTCGGAACTCCATCGGGTTAAGCTCATCACCGATTTATGGCGTGCCCCCCGGGTGGAGTATCCCCAGGAAGCCTGGGACGAAGGCATCCGCATGATGGTTGACGTTCCCCTGGCCGCCCAGGACCATATGCTGGGGTTGATTCGGATCTACCTGGACCGTCAGCGCGATTTTTCCAAAGACGAATTGGATTTCATGCTCACCATAGCCGATGAATGCGCCTGCATCATCGGACGCGTTCAGTTGCTGGAAGATCAGCAGGAACATTTCTATCACCTGGCCACCCAGATGGACAAACTCTCTTCCCTGGGTCGGATGGCCGCCGGCATCGCCCACGAAATCAACAATCCGCTGGCCGGGATTCTGCTTTACGGGTCCAACATGCGCAAAAAAGTACCCGCCGAAGGCCCCCTGGCAGATGGGTTGGACGTCATCATCAAGGAAACCCAGCGCTGCAAAACCATCATCCAAGGACTGCTGGACTTTGCCCGGGATACGGAACCCAACCGGGTCATGACCAACGTCAACCGCATCGTGGAGTCGGCCCTGGGGATCGTTGAAAACGAATTTCATCTGCGCCACGTGGATATCGGGTTGACACTGGCCAAAGAGATGGTCGGGACCCCGCTGGATGCCAACCAGATTGAGCAGGTGGTCATCAACCTGATGCTCAACGCGTTGCATGCGGTGGATGAATACGACCACGTTTCGGTGCGCACGTTTGTGGACCAGACGGCCGACACGGTCTGCATTGAAATTTTGGACAACGGCTGCGGCATTGCGGAAAGGGATCTCAAGAAAATTTTCGAGCCGTTTTATTCCACACGATCGGAGGGAACCGGTCTGGGCCTTTCCATCAGTTATGGCATTATCCGCAACCATGAAGGAGATATCCAGGTGGCCAGCGAACCCGGCAAGGGAACGCGATTTAAAATCGCCTTTCCCATTCAATCGGAAGCCGCCGAAAAGAAGGTATTTCCATGAATCCGCTGAACGTATTGGTCATCGACGATGAACAGGTTATCTGCGATGCCTGTCGGCTGGTGCTCTCGGAAAAAGGCCACACGGTGGCCCATCGCCTCACCGGGCAACAGGGACTGCGTGAATTGGAACGCGGCGATTATGACCTGGTGTTGTTGGACATGAAACTTCCGGATATCGACGGTCTCCGGATTTTGAAAATTGTCGAAGAGAAAGCGCCGGAAACATGCTTCGTCGTGATGACGGGCTATTCCACCATGTCCAATGCCATCGCGGCCATGAAGCTGGGAGCGTCGGACTATCTGTCCAAGCCGTTCAGCGAAGACGAACTGCTGGCGACCATCGATCAATTGTTTGCCGGCGCGTAAAGCGTCTCATTGAAGACCGACATCAAGCAGGCAGGGAGCGAAAACATGCAAGAAAGACAAGCGAAACAAACGGGTTTGGGATCGGTAATGGTCCTGGGCGGGGGCATCGCCGGAATGCAGGCAGCCCTCGATCTGGCCAACTCCGGATACTATGTCTACATGGTGGAAAAGTCCCCGGCCATCGGCGGTGCCATGGCACAACTGGACAAAACCTTTCCCACCAATGACTGTTCGATGTGAATCATCTCCCCCAAACTGGTCGAGGTCGGCCGGCACATCAACATCGAACTGCTCACCCTGTCCGAAGTCACCGAAATTACCGGCGAGGAGGGAAACTTCACGGTCTCTGTTCTCCAGCACCCGCGCTATGTGGACGTGGACAAGTGCATCGCCTGCGGCCTGTGCGCCCAGAAGTGTCCCAAACAGGTAACGGATGAATACAACGAAGGCCTGGTCAACCGCAAAGCGATTTACGTCCCGTATTCCCAGGCGGTGCCGCTGAAGTATGCCATTGATCCCGAGAACTGCATTTATTTGACCAAAGGCAAATGTGGAGCCTGCGAAAAGCTCTGCCCTTCCGGCGCCATCAACTTCAAGGACACCGAAAAAAACCTGCAATTGCAGGTGGGGTCGGTCATCCTGGCGCCCGGCTTCAAGGCCTTCGATCCGTCCGGACTGGACAACTATGGTTACAGCCAATTGCCGGATGTGGTGACATCGCTGGAATTCGAACGCATCCTTTCCGCCACCGGCCCCTATGAAGGCCACTTGCTGCGCCCGTCGAGCAAACGCAAGAAAAAAGACAAGGGGGTGCCGCCCAAACGCATCGCCTGGCTGCAATGCGTGGGCTCCCGCGAGATGAACCGCTGCGACAACGGATATTGTTCTTCGGTCTGCTGCATGTACGCCGTAAAGCAGGCGGTCATGGCGGCGGATCACAGCGAGATTCCCCTGCAATGTGCCATCTTCTATATGGACCTGCGAACCCAGGGCAAGGATTTCGACCGCTACAGCGAAAACGCCCGTAAAAGCGGGGTCCGTTTCATTCCCGCCCGCGTTCATACCGTCGATCGCGTTCCGGATACCGACGACCTGCTGCTGCGCTATGCCGACGACGGCGGGGCCATCCACGAAGAAACCTTCGATATGGTCGTTTTATCGACCGGCCTGGAGGTCGCTCCGGCAACGGCGGACCTGGCCCGGCGTCTGGGGGTCGAACTGGACGGCGACCGATTCGTCCAAACGGACAGCTTTCATCCCGTAAGTACTTCGGTTCCGGGTATCTATGCCTGCGGCGCCTTCACCGGCCCCAAGGATATCCCCCAATCGGTCATGGAAGCCAGCGCCGCCGCCTGCGCCGCCACTGAAAATATTGCCGACGGCCGCGATACCCAAACCCAGAGTCTGGAAATCCCCGCCGAAAAAGACGTCCGTCGGCAGGCGCCCCGCATTGGCGTGTTCGTGTGCAATTGCGGCATCAACATCGGCGGAATCGTTCGGGTGCCGGAGGTGGCCGCCTATGCCCGGACCCTGCCCGGTGTGGAATATGTCGAAGAGAACCTGTTCACCTGCAGTCAGGACACCCAGGACAAAATGACAACGGTGATTCGGGAAAAGGAACTCAATCGGGTGGTGGTGGCCGCCTGTACCCCACGGACCCATGAGGCCCTGTTCCAGGAAACCCTGGTCAATGCCGGCCTGAACAAATACTTGATCGAGATGGCCAACATCCGCAATCACGATTCATGGGTCCATACCGATGATCCCGACGCCGCCACCGAAAAGGCCTGCGATCTGGTCCGCATGGCGGTGTCCAAGGCCTTTTTGGCCGGGCCGTTGCAGGAAACCGAACTGCCGGTGACGCCCGCGGCCATGGTCATCGGCGGCGGAGTGGCCGGCCTGACCGCGTCGCTCTCCCTGGCGCGCCAGGGATACCCGGTGCACCTGGTGGAAAAAGAGGCGGCCTTCGGCGGCAATGCCCGCCGTCTCATCCACGCCTGGCAGGGAGAAACGGTGGCCGATTTTCTGGACGATTTGATCCACCGGGTGGAAATGGATCCGCGAATCACCGTTCATTTGAATACAACGGTGGAGGCGGTTTCCGGTTTTGTCGGAAATTTCAACACCACCCTGGCCACCCCCACCGGAGCCGTCACGATCGATCACGGGGTCGCCGTTCTGGCCACCGGCGCCCGGGAAAGCAAACCCGTGGAATATCTGTACGGCCAACACCCGTCCGTGGTCACCCACCTGGAAATGGACGACCTCTTCCGCCGGGAGGACCTGCGCATCAAACGGGCCACGGATGTGGTTTTCATCCAATGTGTCGGATCACGAAACGAACAACGTCCCTATTGTTCCAAGGTGTGCTGTACGCACACCATCAAAAGCGCCCTGGAGTTGAAAAAGCGGAATCCGGGCACGAATGTTTACGTCCTGTACCGCGACATCCGCACCTACGGCCAAAAAGAAAAATTGTATAAACAAGCCAGAGCGCAGGGTGTCGTCTTTTTCCGCTACACCCCGGAGAATCCGCCGGAGGTCAGCGCCCACGAAAAACAGGTTGCAGTTCGTTTTTCGGACCCGATTCTCGGGCGGCCGGTGTGTGTGCATGCCGATCTGCTGTGCCTGGCCGCGGCCATCGAGCCCCCGGCGAATGACGGCCTGGCCCAATTTTTCAAAGTCTCTACGGATGGGGACGGCTGGCTGCTGGAGGCGCATCAGAAGCTGCGCCCGGTTGAATTTGCCGCCGACGGCGTCTTTCTCTGCGGCATGGGGCATTATCCCAAACCCCTGGAAGAGAGCATCGCCCAGGCCAAGGCCGCCGCGGCCAAGGCCCTGACGGTGATTTCAAAAGACCATATCATGGTGGGGGGCGTGGTCAGTCATATCGATCCCGAACGCTGCACTGGCTGCCTGGGCTGCATCAACGTCTGTCCCTATGCCGCCATCACCTATGATCCGGAACAAAATATCGCCCAAGTCAATCAGGCCCTGTGCAAAGGATGCGGGGCCTGCGCCGCGGCCTGCCCGTCCGAGGCGCCGGTACTGCTGGGATTCAGCAACCGGCAGATCTACGCTCAAATTGAAAGTGCTCTGTGCGCGTAACCCATATAGTGTAAGGAGTCATTGTGAAACAGGATGCATTCCAACCCAAAATCGTAGCCTTGATTTGCAACTGGTGCGCTTACGGTGCTGCGGATCTGGCCGGTGTCAGCCGGTTGCAATACCCACCCAATGTGCGTGCCATCCGGGTCATGTGCTCGGCCACCGTATCGCCTCACCATATCCTGCGGGCACTGCAGCACGGAGCCGACGGCGTCCTGGTGGGCGGTTGACACATCGGCGACTGCCATTACCTGTACGGTAATCACATGACGGTCAAACGGATCACCTTCCTCCAGGAACTGCTCGCTTTTATGGGACTGGAGGGCCGGGTTCACCTGGAATGGATCTCTTCCGCCGAGGCCCAGAAATTTGTTCAGGTGGTCACCGACTTCACCGAAAAAATTCGATCGCTGGGTCCCAATCCGCTGGCCGGAATCCTGGATGCCGGAAAGATACCGATGCCCGGCGGGCCTTCGGTGAAATCCCCATTATTCCAAAACGCGAAACTGCCGCGACCCAATGCTATCGATACCGTCGAGGAGGAAAAACATGAAAACAAAAGTGAAACAATGGCTTGAAGAGGGCATTGTCGACCTTTTCCTGGGGTATAAACGGGTGATGGGCCATCCTTTGCCATACAGCTTCACCGCAGCGGACCTCGATGCCGTGGACGATCTGGTGGACGGTCCGGCGCGCTATTCGCTGGAAAAAATGGCCACCCACATCGCCCGGTCCCAACCGGACATCAAAATCGGGATGCTGGCCAGGGATTGCAACCAGCGGGCGTTGAATGTCCTCACCGTCTGGAACCAGTTGAAACCGGAACAGGTCAAGACCGTCAATGTCAACTGCTGCCCGTCCAACCTGAAAGATCACGGCGACTGCTCCTATTTGGATCCCGAACGGCCCGGACCGGTCAAGCAGCAAACGGGGATCGACAACACCCTGCGGCCGGAGGATCTCGAACAGATGGATTCGCCCGAGCGGTTGTCCCGCTGGATGACCGAATTTCAAAAATGCATCAAGTGCTACGGCTGCCGTAACATCTGTCCGGTCTGTTTCTGCAAGGAGTGCAGTCTCGAACACGGCGAGTTGATCGGCCGGGGCAACCTGCCGCCCGAAGTGCCGATATTTCACCTGGTTCGGGCGACCCACATGGCCGGACGCTGCGTCGACTGCGGGCTGTGCGAGGACGCCTGCCCGGTGGACATCCCCCTGCGGCTGTTGTACCGCAAGGTCAACGACATCGTGAAAACCGTTTTCGATTACGAGACCGGATCCGCCACGGATCAGTCCCCCTTCAGCATCATCGGCGAAACGGTCACCCTAACACCGAAGCCGATGGACGCGGCCAAGCTGGCCAATTAAGTTAAACAAAGGAGTTTGTCATGCAGTGCAAATTTGTACCCTCCGTCTGTTCCTACTGCGGGACCGGCTGCGGCGTTTTGTTCGAAGTCATCGATGGAAAAATCGTCGGCACCCTGCCCATGAAAACCCACCCGGTCAACCAGGGCAAGCTCTGCATCAAAGGGTGGAATCTGCATGAACATGTAAACAGCGAAATTCGCCTGAAACAGCCGTTGGTGAAAACATTCGGCCGATTCATCAAATCCGGCTGGAACGAAGCCATCCAGGTCGTCGCCGATCGCTTCCGGGAAATTATCGATCACCATGGTCCCGACGCCGTGGGGGTGCTCGTATCGGCCAAGGTGACCAACGAGGAAAACTACCTGGCCCAGAAATTCGCCCGGGCGGTGCTGGGCACTAACAATGTGGATCATTGCGCCCGTCTCTGACATTCCTCCACGGTGGCCGGGCTGGCCGCCGCATTCGGCAGCGGTGCCATGACGAATTCCATCGCCGAAATCGAATCCTCCAAATGTATCTTCGTCATCGGCTCCAATACCACGGCCTGTCATCCCCTCATCGCCCGCCGCATTTTCCGGGCCAGGGAACGCGGGGCCAAACTTATCGTCGCGGACCCGAGAAATATCCAGCTTTCCCGCTTCGCCGACGTGGCCGTGACCCATCGGCTGGGAAGCGACGTGGCCCTGTTGAACGGCATGATGAACATGATCATCGAAAACGGTTGGCAGGCGGAGACCTACATCGCCCAACGCACCGAAGGCTACGCGGAAATGGAAGCGGTCATCCGCACCTATACGCCCGACAAAGTCCGGGAAATCACCGGCGTGCCGGTAGCGGACCTGGAGCGCATGGCCGAATTGTATGCGACCAGCGGCACGGCCAGCCTGTTGTACGCCATGGGCATCACCCAGCATACCACCGGAGTGGACAACGTGAAATCCTGCTGCAACCTGGCCATGTTGTGCGGCAATGTGGGCGTTCATGCCGGCGGGGTGAACCCGTTGCGCGGACAGAACAATGTCCAGGGTGCCTGTGACATGGGCGGGCTGCCCAATGTCATGACCGGTTACCAGCCGGTGGCCGACCCCGGGGTGCGGGATAAATTCTCCAAGGCATGGGGCGTGGATCTGTCCGACAGCACGGGATTGACCATCACCGATATGATCCCGGCCATTCTGGAAGGTAAGCTCAAAGGACTCTATGTCATCGGCGAAAATCCCAAGCTCAGCGATCCGGACTGGAATCACCTCAATGAGGCCTTCAAAAAGCTGGATTTTCTGGTGGTCCAGGATCTGTTCCTGTCGGAAACCGCCCAAGTGGCCGATGTGGTTTTTTCAGCAGCGTCCCTGGCCGAAAAAAATGGCACCTTCACCAATACCGAACGCCGCTGCATGCGCATCCATAAAGCAGTCGAGCCGCTGGGCAACACCCTGCCCGACTGGCAGATCATCAGCCGCCTGTCGACGGCCATGGGCTATGCCATGAACTACGAATCGGCGGAGGCCATTTTCGACGAAATGGCCTCGCTGACACCCAAGAGTTATGCCGGTATGACCTATGAACGTATGGGACTGGACGGGTTGCAGTGGCCCTGCCCGGACAGGGATCACCCCGGCACCCCTTACCTGCATAAAGACCAGTTCGCCCGGGGCAAGGGGCAATTCCACGCCGTCGATTACCTGTCGCCGGCCGAAATGCCCGACGCGGAATACCCCTATTTCCTGACTACCGGACGCATGTTCGCCCATTTCCATACCGGCACCATGAGCCGCATTTCCCCCCATCTGGACCGGGAGCAGGCTACGGGCTATGTCTCCATCAACCCGGCAGACGCCAGGGATCTCGATATCCATGAAGGCGAGGTGCTGGTCCTCACCTCGCGGCGGGGACGAATGGAGGCGCCGGCAAAAATCAGTTCGGCCCTGAAGCCCGGTACCGTGTTTCTGCCCATTCATTTCGGAGAAAACCCGACCAACGTGCTGACCAGTTCGGAAGCCTTCGATCCGCAGGCAAAGATCCCTGAATTCAAAGTCAGTGCCGTGAAAATCGAAAAATTGATCGTTCAATCGCGATCCGCATAGGAAAAACCGTTGCCACCCGGCGGAACAGGCGCTGGGCGGCAGTTCCCAACTCCCCGATCCCAAGGTGAAATACCCGGCCGAGGGGCATACTGTCGAATAAACCACGTGCAATCCGCCGGCAAATGGCCTATATTGTGTATCATTGGTGTTTGCCGAAAAATGGCGACACCTCATATTTGTGCATCCCTGGGTATCTATCCTGGATCCGATCTGACCGGACAGCAATCAGATCTTCTCTTTCAAAAAGACATCCTGAGCCAATGCGCAAAAACAACAATAAAGGAGAGTTTTTCCGATGGAAGGTCACATTAAGTGGTACGACGAAAAGAAGAAGTTCGGATTTGTCACCACCCAGGAAAACGAAGACATTTTCCTGCATGTCTCCGGCATTAAAGAGTACGGCCATTTCGGCCTGCAGCGCGATGACCGGGTGGAATTCGAAATCCGGGAAACCCCCAAAGGCAAACAGGCGGTAAACCTGCGACCCATTCAATAAGCCATCCCGCGAAAAACGGTACCCGCCCATGCGGGCAGGTACCGTTTTCATTCTCTTTCCCCGCCGGTGCTTATCCCCTGCCGCGGCAATTCGATTTCGAAACGGCTGCCTTCGCCCGGCCGGCTCTTGACCGTAACCGAACCGCCGTGCTTCTGAACAATCTTGCGCGTTACGTAAAGCCCGATGCCCGTACCCCGGCGGCCTTTGGTGGATGAGAACAGGTCGAAAACGGTTTTGGCTTTTTCGGGGCTCATGCCACCGCCGGTATCCTCGATGATGAAAGCAATACGGTCCGGATGCACCTCAGCCAGAAAATCGATGCGGGGTTGGTCCGGCACCGGACTCTCGATGCAGGCTTCCACGGCGTTGTCGATGATGTTGTACAGGGCGGTTCGAAGCAGATCCGCGTCAATGGACATCTCCACCGGCACATCGGAAATTTGGGGATTGAACCGGATATTGGCACCCTTTACCTTGGTCGCCACGTTGGCCGCCACATCCCCGGCAAATTGCTGGATGTCGGTCGGGACCGGATGGATATCCCGTTCCTTGGCGTAGTAGAGGATGTCCGTGACCAGTTTTTGGATGCGATCGGTCATGAGACGGACCGTGTCCAACCCTTCCTCGATGCGCGCCGGACGGTTGCGGTAAAAGCCGGAATCGATCATGTACACACCGGCGTCCAGTCCGGTCAGGCTGCCTTTCAGATCGTGGGACAGGGTGCTGACCATCAATCCCAACTGGGCCAGGTTGGTTTGCAGCTTGCGCAGTTGGGTCACATCGGCAAAAATCGCCAGCACCTGGATCAGCTTTCCGGTGTCTGTCTTGATCGGCGAGGTCCAAGCCATGACATTGGTTTTCATCCCTTCGTTGTTGGTAAGCACCATGCCTCCCTGTTGGGCCTCCCCGCTGCGCACGGTCCGCGATATGGGATCCCGATAGGCCGGGAAGATACCCGGCCGGAACACGTCGAAAAACAGCCGGCCAGTGTGCTCCCCGTAATTCTGCCTGAAAACACGATTGGCCGCGTTGATGCAAAACCGCCGATCCAGCACCACGATGCTGGACGGCACGGCGTTGAACAACTGTTCGTAGCGCTGGTGGGTCAGGCGACTCTCTTCGGCCAACCCTTCGATTTCCTTGGTGCCGGCAAAAATCTCGATGACCAGGTCGATGTTGCCGTCGTTGTCGTAAATCGGCGCCGTATGCACCGTTACCGGAACCCGGGACCCGCTGGCGTAGCGGACCAGGGCCCGCGTTTTCATGACACTTTCGTGGCGCAGGGTCCGGCCCACAGGGCAGCTATTGCGGGTGGCCCGGCGGCCCGCATAGATGTCCCAGCTGCTCCGGTAAAGCCGATTGCCCAGATAACGATTGTAGATGCCGTTGGCGGCCAGCAGCGTGCACTGTTTGTCGTGGATGGAAACAAAATAGGGCAGTTCGTTGAAATAACGCATGCCTCCCTGGGCGTCGCTGGCAACCTGACTGATGAAGGCTGACATTTTCTCCACGATCTGACGCACGGCCAGAAAACGCTCGGTTTCGACGATAGTCTGAAAGCTGTCCCGATCTCGAAATCCCGGGTTATCGGAAATGGATCGAATTTGCCGGCGCATTAACAAAACATTTTCCATGCGCCGCAGCACGGCCGCCAGCATGGAAGGTGCCGCCGGCAGAGCGATACACTCGTCGGCCCGATCTTTGAGGGCCGCGACGGCGGCTTCCAGATCACCGGCGGTGGTCACCAGGATCTGAACCTCACGATCCCGCTGACGGATGCTGCCCACGAGGGCCGAGGCCTCATGGACCCGGTCAGCGACAATCACCCAGGCCGGTCGCAGGGTTTCGAACTGCCGAAGCCCTTCGGCACCGCTGCCCGCCGATACCACCAGGTAGTCCAGGGCCGCCAGCGCCGGCGCCAGCGTCTGGTCATAAGGAGCATCGTCAATGACAAGAACAGGTTCTTTCATCATCGGATCGACCGTTAGATCCTTTCGTATGGGACAAAACCTTTCGGGATGCCGTCACACAGGGCTCTCTTGGCATGGTGAAATTCAGGACTTTCGTAGATGGTTTTCAGCAAATGCTCTTTAAAGGGTTCCGACGCCAGGTGGGCGATGCCCACCACCCGTTCGGAAATCCCCAGGCCGCGGGGATCGAAGGCCCCATTTTCGGTGACGATAACAACGGGATCGGCGGCAATGGCTGTGGTGGTAATGCCTTCCGGGCACATGTCCATGATTTTGGACAGCCCTTTGGTGGTGACCGATTTCAAAGCGATGATCGGCACGCCGCCCGGAGAAAGATGGGCACCGCGGATGAAGTCGCACTGGCCGCCCACGCCGCTGTAAATTTTTCTGGCTTTCATGGAATCGGCCCAGATGTTTCCGTGCAGATCGACGCCGATGGCGGAATTGACGGCCACCATGTTGGGCTGGGCGGCAATGGTCAACACACTGTTGGTGTAGTCCACCGGCCGGCTCTGTACCGAGGAGTTGGTATCGAGCCAGTCGTAGCCGTCCTGGCTGCCGGATAGGAAAAAGGTAGCGATGGAGAACTTGTTGCGCGTGTTGGTGTACCGATTGGTCACGACACCCTCCTCCACCAGGCGGCGCATGGCATCGGCGAACAACTCGGAGTGGATCCCCAAATCCTTGACCCCCTTTTCCAGGATCGCATCGGTAACCGCTTCGGGCACCTGGCCGATTCCGTACTGGATCGTCGATCGGTTGTGAACGAAGCGTTCGGCGATGATGCGCCCGATGCGCCGCGAGGCCTCGTCCGGCGGCTTGATCGGGCTGATCGGCAGCGGATAGTCTGTGTCGAACAGGTAGTCGATCCATTCGCCGGGCACCGTGTCGCCCAGCACAAAAGGCATTTGGGCGTTGCGCTCGGCGATCACGATGCCGCCGGCGGCCCGGACGGACTCGACGGCAGCCATGGCGCCTTCAACGGTGGTGCCCAGGCTGTAATTGCCTCCGTTGTCCGGGCCGGCCACGCTGATCATGGCGACATCGGGCTTGAAATACCCACGCACCTGCGCGGGAATATCACTCAAATGCATCAACTGGTACTTGGCCCAGCCGCGGTTCGCCGCCTCTCGGGTCAGGTCGCTGTTGAAAATAATGCGGTGGGTAATCCGCCGACAGGTCGTCTCGGAAAAAAGGTCGGCCATGTCACCGAGAAACAGGCTGCCGAGCAGCTCCACGTCGGCAATGGTGCTGTCGGCGGCCAGTTGCCTGAAAAGGACCCGGGGAGTGGCGGCGGCACCCGACGCAAAAATCCGGCTTCCCGGCGGGAGCAAACGGTTGTTGATGATTTCCTCGACCTTTTTATTGATTTTCATGTTCACCTCTTTACCGTGATCTTCTTTTCGAGGTGTTTTTTCTAAACTGAAGGCTCTCGAAGCACAACAATTTTTCAAAAAAGACAGGGCCAGGAGAAAAACCGGCAAAGGCTGTTCCCCGGACCCTGACATGTGCTCAACGGTTTTTCCCGGCGGTTCAAAATGGCCACACACCCGATCGGATGAAGTCCAATGGTGCTCCCACGCGAAGCATGGGAGCAAGGTGTGCGAGTAACTTGAGCTTTATTGAGAAGCGGATTTCAGTTTTTGCAGAGCCTGCTCAGCCGCGATCGTGATCGGTTCCGCACTGGGCTCGGAAGAGATGTCCGGATTGCAGGCGGAAGTAAACGTGGTCAGATCACCGATGGTCTTTTTGCCGAGAATGAAGGCGCTGACCGCGTCGATTTCCCTGGCCGGACCGATGGTATGGCTCACGATCTGGCCGCCGATCACCACCTGACTTTCGCGTTGGAACACCAATTTGATTTTCCAGGGCTGCATCCCCGGGATCATGCCGTGCTTGCTGCGGGAATCGACCACGGCACTGACGGTCTCGATGCCATGGCGCCGGGCATCGGTTTCGGTGAGGCCGGTGGCGGTGACCACCAGGTCGAAGATCTGGCATCCGCCGGCATTCAGCACACCGGGAAACCGGATGTCGTAACCGGCAAGCCGTTTGGCCGCCAGGCGCCCTTGCATCACCGCCGGCCCCCTCAGCCGCCCGCCTTCGGGCTTGCCGGTAACGAAATTGATCTTTTCCACGCAGTCCCCGCCGGCAAGGATGTCGGGATCGGAGGTCTCCTGAAATGCGTTGACCTTGATGCCGAAATCGCCCATTTCAAGGCCGACGCCTTCGGCCAGTTCGGTATTCGGCCGCACGCCTACATTGACGAATACCATATCCGCATCGAGCGTCTCCCCGGAATCGAGTTCCACTCCGGTGACCGTGCCGTCGCTGCCGACGATCCGGTTTACCTTTTTGCCGTTCAACAGGGTCAATCCTTTTTCCTTGAGGTAATCGGCCACCGATGCGGCCATATCCGCATCCAGCATCAGCGGCAGGGGGCGGTCCATCAACTCTACGATGGTCACCGGTTTGCCGCCATGGGCCAGCGATGCGAACAGCGACGCCACTTCCAGGCTGATGAAACCCGCCCCGATAAAAATCAGGCTGCGGGGATTTTTCTCGGCCATGTAGGACCGGATCTTCTCCGCGTCTTCGAGGCCCCGCAAGGCAAGGACCCCTTCCAGCCCGATGCCCTCGATGGGCGGGATCATCGATTTGGCGCCCATCCCCAGAAAGAGCTTGTCGTAGTCAAGCTCACGGCCATCGGCCAGGTAAACCTTTTTTTTGGCGGCATCGACATGGGTGACCTCTGCGACGATAACATGAATACCGGGGTCTTCGAGCATCTTGTCGGGCACCACGATGGATTCCGGCGCAGCCAGACCGGCCACGACATGGGGCAGGGCTCAACGGACAATAAAACAAGGCTCCTTGCGAATGACGGTTACGTCCACATCCGGCATCAACTTCTTGGCCATCATGGCCGCCGGCCCCCCGGCCCCGCTGCATCCTACAATAACGAGCTTTTCACCTTTTTTCATGACGACTCCATGGATTGTGTAGGTTGATATGGATGTAAATGGGCTCCAGAATCTGAATGTCAATCAATACGAACGTGCTGGAAATTGCAAGCGTAATCTCAAAATTCCGGATCAAGCGTTGGTATGGGGGATTGGGTTTGCGGTTGTGAAAAGTACGGAACCATTTCTGCCGACGGTCATCGACCGCCGATAGAAAAAACAGGGTCGCGAAAAAAAAGTTTTGTCCTGCACGGCGCAGGAGGTGGGCTCGGATTCAAGGCGCGGCAAGCTGCGCATATTAAGCAATATTCGCGGCTTGCCACAACGCAGAAGACGAGTTCACAGACAAGTCAGGTGGGATAAAACATTTTTTCCGCGGCCCTTACACATTGAAGCGAAAGTTGATGATGTCTCCATCCTGAACCGTGTATGTTTTGCCCTCCAGCCGCACGGTTCCTTTCTTACGGGCCTCGGCATAGGTCCCGGCATCCATGAGGTCGTCGTAGGCCAGCACCTCAGCCCGGATAAACCCTTTCTTGATGTCCGAGTGAATCACCTCGGCGGCATCGACGGCGGCCGTTTCGCGGGGGATGGTCCAGGCCCGCACCTCGTCCTCGCCCACCGTGAAAAACGAGATCAGCCCCATCCGTTCGTAGGAGTGCTGGATCACCCGGTCGGTGGCCGAAGCGCTGATGTTGAACTCGGCCAGAAATTCGTCGGCCTCTTCATCGGACATCTGGGCCAATTCCTGCTCCAGCTTGGCCCGGATCACCAGGCAAGTCTCCTCTTCGGGCAGCCGTTCGGCGTCGGGCAGCGCGTCGTCTTCGTCGTCGTTGTTGAGCAGGATCAGCATGGGTTTGGCGGACAGAAACGCGAAGCCGCGCAGCAGTTTGGCCCCGGCGATATCGGCGAACCGGCGTAGCGGAATCTCCTGGTCCAGGGCCTTTTTGCATCGATCGAGCAGATCCATCTCCTCGGGATCGGGTTTCTTGCCCCGGCGTGCGTCCAATGCCAGGCGCTCCAGCCGTTTTTCCACCACCACCAGGTCGGAAATGATCAACTCCTGGTCGATGGCCGTCACATCCGCTTTTGGATCGGGAGCGTCCAACCCGTAGCCGCTGAAGTTGCGCACCGTGTGAATCAGGGCGTCGCAGTCACGCACCTGGGTCCAGATGCCCTGGTCTTTTTGGCCGCTGGCACCGTGATCCCCCTTACCGGGAAGGAAATACTCCACCCGGGCAAAAATGGTCTTGCGCGGGTTGTACATCTCGCTCAGGACGTCGACCCGCCGGTCCGGCACGTTGATCGTGCCGATGCGGCTCTCCTGGCGGTTGCCGTCGGCGGCGACGCTGCGGGTCAATGCTTCGAACACGGTGGCCTTGCCCGACTGGGGCAGACCGATAATGCCGAGTCTCATGGTCTTTTCGCTCCCTGCCCTCCTTTGCAATCGGAGGTAATTTTATGGTTGGAAAGGACATGTATGGTAATTTTTTGGGGATACGTCAACACTTTGTGCAACGAGATTGCCCATCGCCCGGCTCGATTTCCTCTTGACCCTTGAACCAAAACATCCTAACAGTTGAAGCGTTTATTAGGTGCTCTGTAGAGCTTGAAAGGGAACTCCGTGAAAATCGGAGACAGGCCCGCTGCTGTAATCGGGGACCAAATTCGCCTTATACCACTGTTTTCGAGCGGAAATGGGAAGGTGCGAAGAGTAGGATGATCCGAGAGTCAGAAGACCTGCCTGATGAATAGAGCGACAACGGCCTTTATGGAAGTGTGTCTGCTCATGTCTGCGGATAAAACAGGGATATCCCGGATTGATCTTTGATCGATCCGGGATATTTTTTTCTGCGGAGGCGACTGCTTCTATCGGTATTGCCGTAACTCTCTTCATTTTTTCCTGAGATGGCTCCGGAAGCATTTCAAAAACCATGTGTTTTAAAAAAGGAGAGAAAACAATGAAAACCAGGTTGATGTCCGTTGTCGTCGTCGTTACGCTGATCCTGTTCACCGCAGTTGTCGGTTTCGCTTCCGGCGGTCACGGCCACAAGGCCCCCAGGAAAGTGGGTATCCTGCTGGTAGCCTTCGGCTCGAGCGAGGCATCGGCGCAAGTCTCCTTCGACAAGCTCGATGCCAAGGTCAAACAGGAGTATCCCAAGATCCCTGTACGCTGGGCGTTTACTTCCCATATCATCCGGGAAAAACTCGCCGGCCAGGGAAAGCATTTCGACTCTCCGGAAGTCGCCCTGGCCAGGATGCTGGATGAAAAGTTCACCCATGTCGCGGTGCAGTCGCTGCACACCATCGGCGGAGCCGAGTATCATGACCTGCGCAAAACCGTCGGCGGATTCAAGGCCATGGGCGGATTCCAGAAAATCATCCTGGGCTACCCCCTGATGTCCACGCAGGAAGACATGGAGAAAATCGTCGATGCAGTGATCGGCATCATCCCCGAAAAGCGCAAAAAGAACGAGGCCGTCGTGCTGATGGGACATGGCACGCATCATCCTTCCAACGCGTTTTACGCGGCCCTGATGTTTCAACTGCAGCTCAAAGACCCCAATATCTTCGTGGGCACCGTAGAAGGCTATCCGGGAATCGATCTGGTGCAGGACCTGATCCTCAAAAAGAAAATCAAGAAGGTATGGCTGCTGCCGTTCATGTCCGTGGCCGGCGACCATGCGAAGAACGACATGGCAGGAGACGAAGCGGATTCCTGGAAGTCGATTCTGACCCGTGCGGGATTAACATGTACACCGGTTCTCAAGGGGACGGCTGAATTCGACAGCTTTGCCGATATCTGGGTCAGCCACCTCAAAGGGCCCCTCGGCCATTTTTAGGTCGGTGGTCGTTCGGCAATTCGGCCGGGATTGAAATGGTTCGCCCATGACCGAGAAAAAAAAGACCACGCTTACCGTTCGACGGGGCCGGCGCCTGCCTTTGATGGGCGTGGTCGTTATCATGGCGGCCCTTCTTGTTGCGGTCATCGTCATTTCGACCGGATCGGGCTTCGTTCGCATCCCGTTTCTGGATGTCGCCCGGATTATCGCCGCGCAAGTAACGGGCCTGGAGGGTCTGGTCGCCCGACTGGACCCTCTGGTACCGGTGGTGGTCATGGACATTCGCCTGCCGCGCATCCTTACCGCCGCCCTGGTGGGCAGCGGATTGGCCATCTCCGGCGCCGTGTTTCAGGGTATTTTGCTCAATCCGCTGGCCGATCCATACACCCTCGGGGTTTCCGCCGGGGCGGCCTTCGGCGCCTCTGTGGCCCTGTTGATCAACTTTACCCTGCTGGGCCCCTGGTCGGTGCCGGCTTTTGCGTTCTGCGGTGCCCTGGCCACGCTCATGGCGGTCATCTATCTGACCGCCAGCAGCGGGGATTTTTCTTCCGGCGCCCTGATTCTTTCGGGAATCATCGTCGCGGCCATTTTGTCCGCGGGAGTCAGCTTCATCAAATACCTGGCCGATGAACAGGTGGGCATCATCATCTTCTGGCTCATGGGAAGCTTTGCATCCAAAACCTGGGCCGAGGTGGGATTGACGGCAACGGCGGTGATTCCGGGGTTGATCGTTTTTCTCTTTTTCAGTCGGGATCTCAACCTGCTGGCCCTGGGCAGTCGAACCGCCGGATCGCTGGGGGTGGCCCCGCGAAAAATCTCCCTGACCCTGCTGGTCGTCGCTTCTCTGATATCGGCGGTGTGTGTGGCAGTCTCCGGAATCATCGGATTTGTCGGCCTGCTGGTGCCGCACATGGTCCGGTTTATCACCGGGCCGGACAACCGGCGTCTTTTGCCGGTGTCGGCCCTGGTGGGGGCCATTCTCCTGCTGGCGGCGGATACGGTGACCCGGGCTGTGCTGCCCCAGGAAGTGCCCATCGGCGTCATCACCGCGCTCATCGGCGGGCCGGTGTTCTGTTATATCTATCGCAAACGGCAGACGCGGGAGGTCCGATAGGCATGGCGCTATACGACCTGGACCGCATCGAATTCGCCTATGGCCCCAAAACCGTCATCGACGATCTGTCCTTGACCATCGAAGAAGGCCATTTTTACGGCATCATCGGTCCCAACGGCAGCGGCAAATCCACGCTGATCGACCTGCTTGCCGGTCATCTGCGGACCCACACCGGTCGCATCATGTTTGACGGGCGCGCCCTTGCCGCCTACTCACGCAAAGACCTGGCCCGCAGGATCGCATTGGTCCCCCAGGACTTTCGCATCAATTTTCCATACACCTGCCGCGAAATCGTCATGATGGGACGCTACCCCCATATCCCCCGGTTTGCCCGTCCTGGCGCTGACGATCTGGCCATCGTCGACAGCATTTTCGAGGAGGCCGACCTGCTGGGCTTCGAAAACCGACCGGTCAACCAGTTGAGCGGCGGCGAACGCCAGCGGGTCATCTTCGCCCGCAGCCTGGCACAGGCTACGGATGTGCTGCTGCTGGACGAAGCCACTTCCAATCTGGACATGCGGCATACCGTGCAGCTGCTGAATCTGGCCTCCCGGCGGGTGAACGCGCACACCACGGTCATTGCCGTTCTCCAGGACGTCAACCTGGCCGCCATGTACTGCGATCGGCTGATTTGCATGCGAAAGGGCCAAATCTTTGCCAGCGGATCGCTGGAATCCGTGTTGAACCCGGAAACACTGAAGACCGTTTTCAAGATCGACGCCCGGGTCCTTCCCAGTGCGTTTACCGGGTCCCTGCAGGTGTCCTTCAGCAAGGCGGTGCGCCCATGACCGGCCGGGGTATCCTCTTCATTCTCTGCCTCTTATCCGTTGTCCTCACTGCAACGACCAGCCTGGGCGTCACCGAGTTGGTCCTGGACGGCAATACGATCACGGATGCCAACGGGCGCCGTATCACGGTCACGAAACCGTTCGAACGCATCATTTCCCTATACGGCGCCCACACCGAAAACCTCTTTGAATTGGGTGCGGGCGACCAGGTTGTCGGCGTGCCCCGCCATGCGGACTGGCCAGCAGCCGCCAGAAGCAGGCCGATCCACTCCTATCATGACGACGTCGAACGCTTTTTAGCGGCCCGACCCGACCTGGTGCTCATCCGCCCCATGATCGACCGGGGCTACGCCCGGCTCGTCGGGCGCCTGGAAGCCAATGGCATCGTGGTGCTCTCCCTGCAGCCCTCCTCCATTGAACAGATGTTTGTCTACTGGCGAATTATGGGTCTTCTGGTCGGCCGGAAGCCGGCGGCGGAGGAAATGGTAACCCGCTTCGAGAAGACCGTCCGGCGCATTCGGATGCAAACGGACCGGATTCCGAACAAAAAGCGGGTCTATTTTGAAGCCATTCACGACCGCATGCGGACCTTTTCGCCCTCGGCCATGCCGATATTCGTTCTGGAAACGGCCGGCGGGATCAATGTGGCCGGCGATGCCGCGCCCCGCAGAGGCACCAATATCGCCGATTACGGCAAGGAGAGAATCCTTTCCCGCGGCAGGGAGATCGATGTCTATATGGCCCAGTTCGGCCCCATGAACCGTCCCAACGTGGCATCGATCAAAGCCGAACCGGGCTATGATACGATTCGGGCGGTGCAACGAAATTCAATTTTTGTTATCGACGAAAAACTGGTATCAAGACCCACCATGCGATTGCTGGCCGGCATCTGCCGGATCGGCAAGCTGCTCTACCCCGATTTTTTCATGGAGGGGGAGCTTGCGGCAGCCTGTTTGCCGCCGCCGGACGGTAGGGTCGGCAACTCTCTCCAGAAGGAAGAACGACCATGACGACAACAGGTACACTCTTCGGCATCGGGGTTGGCCCCGGTGATCCCGAACTGATCCCGCTCAAAGCCATCCGCGTCCTCGAGAAAATGGAGGTGATCTTTACCGCGGCCTCGTCCAAGAACGACTATTCCCTGGCCGTCGACATCGCACGGGCGTATATCCCGGAAAACGCGACCATCGAGAAGCTCCGGTTCCCCATGAGCAAGGACCGGTCGGTCATGGAAAAAGCCTGGGAAGAGAACGCGGGCCGCGTCGCCGCCGTGCTGGAAGCGGGCCAGAGTGCGGCATTCCTGACGGTCGGCGACCCACTGACCTATTCCACCTATGGCTATGTCCTGCGTCATTTAAGGATCGGCTGGCCCCATCTGGCTGTTACCACCATTCCGGGGATCACGGCCTACCAGGCCGCGGCGGCCGCCACCAACCAGTCCCTGGTGGAAGGGGAAGAGGCCCTGCTGATCCTCTCCGGGGTGAACGGCGGGGAGCGGTTTCAATCCCTTGCCCAGAAACCGGACAACGTCGTTTTCATGAAAGCCTATCGCAACGTGGACGGCATCTGCCGCGCCCTGGAGAAAGCCGACCGGCTGGACACCAGTGTGGCCGTGGCCAACTGTTCCCGGGAAGATGAAACGATTTATCGGGATTTGAAGACATTGCGCGAAGAACGCCCCAACTACTGGACCCTGATCATTTCCAGGCAAAAGCGGCATGCAACGACGGAAGGATAGTTTATCCCGCCGTCGGCTGGGCATTGCGCTGGTTCTTTCCGCGGCCCTGCTGCTCGCCGGTACGCTGGTTCTCGACACGGTCCAATGGCACATGGTCTGGCGGCGCATGCTGATCCCCCTAGTCCGCCTGCTGACGTTCATCACCCTGGGCCTGGCCGTCGGCCAGATGATCGAAGCGGCCGGATGGACCGGTAAAATCGGCAAACTCGGCGCGCCACTGTTTCGATTCGCCCATCTGGGACCGCAATGCAGCGCCGCTTTCAGCACCGCGTTCATCTCGGGGACGGCAGCCAATGCCATGCTCTATGAATTCTGGCAGGATGGCAAGATCAGCCGCCATCAGTTGATTCTGACCAACCTGGCGAACCAGCTGCCGGCCTTTTTTCTGCATTTGCCGACCACGGTGTTCATTGTTCTGCCGCTCACCGGCTGGGCCGGCGGGCTCTATTTTATCCTGACGTTTTTGGCGGCCCTGATTCGGTTGACAGCGGTTTTGTTGTGGGGCCACTTTCGGCGAGTCGCTAATCCGGAAGCATGGACCCAAAAACGTCCTGCCCCGCCGTCCAGGGATAAACGCCGCGGGGTCTTGAAGGCCATCGGCGAAAAACTGCCGCGGCGTCTGACCACGGTGGCTACGTATGTCGTGCCCATTTACATCGCGGTCTTTTTGCTCAACAACGCCGGGGTATTCGACTGGACCCGCCAGTGGATGGCCCATTGGGTTTCCGACCGCTTCGTCCCCGTGGAGGCCCTTTCGCTGGTGGTGCTGGGTTTTGCGGCCGAGTTTACCTCCGGTTTCGCCGCGGCCGGGGCCATGCTGCAAGAGGGCGTCATCACCGCCAAGCAGGCGGTCCTGGCGCTGCTGGTCGGCAACGTGGTGGCCTTTCCCATTCGGGCCCTGCGCCACCAGTTGCCGCGTCTCATGGGGATCTTCGCTCCCAAACTGGGATTGCAGATTCTTCTGCTGGGACAAGGGTTCAGAATTGTCAGTTTGATTCTTGTCGGCGGGGCGTATTATCTTTTGTTCTGAACGTTCAGCAAAAACCGGGAGGCCGTCATTCGACCAACCAAAGGACTTGTCATCGCCGCAACCCACAGCGGCGCGGGGAAAACCACCCTGACCCTGGGCCTCATGGCCGCCCTGCGCCGCCGGGGGCTGGTCGTCGCGCCGTTCAAAGTGGGCCCCGACTTTATCGATCCGGGACATCACACGGTCGTGGCCGGCCGCGCGAGCCGCAACCTAGACGGCTGGATGCTGGACCGCGCCGCCAACCAGGCCATTTTCCAGCGCCACACCCAAGGGTGCGATGTCGCCGTTGTCGAGGGGGTCATGGGATTGTTCGATGGCTTCAGCGGCACCGACGAGGCGGGATCGACCGCGCAGATGGCCAAGTGGCTGGACCTGCCGGTGCTTCTGGTGGTCAACGCCGCCAGCATGGCCCGCAGTGCGGCGGCCCTGGTGCAGGGCTTCGAAAGGTTCGATCCCGGTCTCCGGTTCGCCGGCCTGGTGTTCAACAATCTCGGCAGCGACACGCATCTGCGGTATCTGAAAGACGCGGTGGATGCTTACGTGAAGATGCCGCTGATAGGCGGCCTGCTGCGCAACGATCAACTCGAAATGCCGGAGCGGCACCTGGGGCTGACCACGGCGGACGACCATCCGCTGACGGAAAAGCAGTTGGATCTGCTGGCCGATCACATCGAAGCCGGCCTGGACCTGGATCGCCTTTTAGAGACGCTACCGGAAATTCGGGTCGCCGAGGAAAAACCGCTGTCTGCAGCTCGATTATTTGCAGATCGGCCAGCGCCGGTCCGGGCCCGGCTGGGTATTGCCCGGGACCGGGCATTTTGCTTCTACTATGCGGACAACCTCGATCTGCTGGCCGCGGCCGGCCTGGAACTGTTACCGTTTTCCCCTTTGGAGGACAAGACTCTTCCCGAGGCGTTGGACGGAATCTATTTCGGCGGCGGGTATCCGGAGCTGCACGCCGACCGGCTGTCACAAAACCAAGGCATGCGTGAGGCCATTTATCGATCCAGCCGCAAGGGTATGCCCATTTATGCCGAGTGCGGCGGTTTCATGTATCTCTGCCGGGACCTGCGGGACACGAAAAACCGGGTGCATCCCATGTGCAACTGCTTTGCCTTTCGATCCCGTATGCATCCCAAGCTTCGCACCCTGGGATACCGCGAGGTCCGCTTCGAGCACGACAGCATTCTGGGCAGAACCGGCCAGGTGGTACGCGGCCATGAATTTCACTACTCGGATCTGGATGACAACGCAGCGGATCGGGAAACGATACCGGTCTATTCGTCCGTATCGCGCCGCAACGATGGACGCAAATCGGAAGGATACCTTGTCAACCGGACCCTGGGAAGCTATATCCACCTGCATTTCCAAAGCCAGCCGGCCTGCGCCCGGTCGTTTGCCGATGCCTGCCGAAAATATCGAAAGTCGAGGAGAGCCGCGGATGAAGCCCCATGAGATCGAACAAAAGAGTTTTGCCATCATCGACGAAGAGGCCGGTGATCACGGATACCCGGCCGATCAGTGGCCCATCGTGCGCCGCATGATTCATACAACGGCGGATTTCGAGTATATCAAAAACACCCGTATTCATCCGGGGGCCGTGGCGGCGGGCATCAATGCCATCCGCAGCGGAAGTTTGATTTTCACCGACACCAACATGGCCCGCGTCGGCATCCGGCAGCACGACCTCGAACCCTTCGGCGGGAAGGTTCGTTGTCTCATGGCGGACGAACAGGTCGTTCGGATCGCCGCCGAAAAAGGGATCACCCGGGCAAAGGCGGCCGTGGATGCCGTGATCGACCGTTTGGAAAAGGGCATCTACGTGGTGGGCAATGCCCCCACGGCGCTGCTGCGGCTGATCGAACGGATCCGGCAGGGCCAAACCCGCCCGGCGCTGGTGGTCGGCCTGCCCGTCGGGTTTGTCAATGCGGCGGAGTCCAAGGCCGAACTGCTCGACCTGGACACGCCCTATATCACCAACGTCGGCCGCAAAGGCGGTTCCAACGTGGCTGCCGCCGTGGTCAACGCCCTGATCATCCAGGCCCGGTCAGGCGGTTGATGCATGGGGCGCAAGCGGCAAAAAGGTCTGCGCAGCGGTTTTACCACCGGCACCGCGGCCGCAGCGGCCACCAAGGCGGCCCTGCTTTTTCTCTTCGACGGCAGGGCGCCGTCAGCGGTCCGGGTCGCGCTGCTCAACGGCGATGCCCTGGACATCGCGGTCCATGCCTGCGAGTGGATCGACAAGGAATCGGTGGTCTGCTCGGTCATAAAGGATGCCGGTGATGATCCGGACATCACCCACGGGGCCGTAATCGCCGCTCGGGTGAGCTGGCAAGCCACCGACGCCGATCCATCGGTCGCCATTTCTGGCGGCAACGGGGTGGGCAAGGTCACCAAACCGGGGCTGGAGGTGCCGCCCGGCGAACCGGCCATCAATCCGGGACCGCGAAAGATGATCCGACAATCGGCGCTGGAGGCCATGCAGTCGCATCGACGGCCGGGGTTCGTGGAGACGGTTATCGAGGTTCCCAAGGGCGAAGAACTGGCGCGCAACACACTCAACGCCAGGCTGGGGATCGTTGGCGGGATTTCGATCCTGGGTACCACCGGCGTGGTCCGCCCCATGTCCCACGACGCCTATGTGGCCACCATCCGCTCGGCGCTGTCGGTGGCGCGGGCCTCCGGCCTGCACCGGGTGGTGTTCACCACCGGACGCAGGACCGAACGCTTCGCCCAGAATCTCTGGCCCCGGCTTCCGGAGGAGAGTTTCGTGCAGATCGGCGATTTTTTTGCCCGCTCCATGGCCATGGCCGTCGAGCACGGCTTCGAAACGGTGACGCTTGCGATCATGTTCGGAAAGGCGGTTAAAATGGCCCAGAAAATCCCCCACACCCATGCGCGTTCGGCGCGCATGACCTTGAAGGTGTTGGCGCGCTGGGCAAAAGAACACACCGGCGACAGCGATCTTGCCGGACGGATTGCCGATGCCAATACCGCCCGGCATGCGTTTGATTATATCAAAGACGATTATCCCGGCGTCATCGAGAAGGTCGGCCGGGAAGTGATCCGGGCGGCCGACCATTTCGCCGGAGGGAAAATCCGGGTGGCGGCGGTCATCTTCGATTTCGACGGCGGAGTCAAATTCAAGGCGGTCCGATGAAAAAGGTAACGATTGTCGGCATGGGACTCTCGGCGCGGGATGTAACCGCGGAGCAACTGGACGTTATCCGATCCGCCAATATTCTCATGGGGGGCCGGCGCCACCTGGATCAATTCGGCGATCTTCCCATGAGAAAACAGGCCATCACCGCCCGAATCGACGAAACCATGGCGTTCATCCGTGCGCAGCGAGAAAACGCCCGCATCGTGGTGCTGGCGTCGGGCGATCCCCTGTTTTATGGAATCGGTGCCCGCATCGCCCGGGAGCTGGGTCCCGACCAGGTGGTCATCCTCCCCAATATCACCTCCATCGCCGCCGCCTTTGCCCGCATCGGCCGACCCTGGAGCGATGCGGCAGTGGTCAGTCTGCACGGCAGGGACCGGAAGTACCGCCTGCTGGAGGAAGCAAAACGCAACAAAACGGTAGCGGTTCTCACGGACACCCGGCATTCGCCCCGATGGCTGGCGCAATGGCTTTTGGGCAAGGGGGTGAACCCCGCAGCCATGACCGTTTTCGAGAAAATGGGATCAGCCGAGGAGGCCCTTCACCGCTGCACCCTGCAGCAGGCCGCGCAAATGGACTTCGCCCAGCCCAACGTGGTGATTCTCCAGCGCGAACCGGGCAACGCCCCGGCCGACGACCTGACCTTGGGGATGGACGATGACGCCTACCGGCACGAAAACGGCCTGATCACCAAAATGGAGGTACGGGCCGTGACCCTGGCCAAGCTCCGGTTGAAGCCCGGCCTGACCCTCTGGGACCTGGGCGCCGGAAGCGGCTCCGTGGGCATCGAGGCCTCGGTGCTGATCGGTGCGGGCCGGATCGTCGCCGTTGAAAAGCGGGCTGCGCGGCTGGCACAGATCCGCGAAAACGCCGAGCGCTACGGCGTCTACAATCTCGATGCGGTTCAGTGCGCCCTGCCCGAGGGGCTTTCGGAACTGCCCGCACCGGATCGGATCTTCATCGGCGGCGGCGGCCGGGAATTGGCGGCCATCATCGCGGCCGGCGCCCGCAATCTGCGCCCCGATGGTGTCATGGTGATCAACACCGTGCTGGCCGACAACCTGTGCCGGGCACTGGATGCCCTGGAAGGCGCCGGCATGTCGACGGAGGTGGTTCAACTCCAGGTCAGCCGGAGCAAGGCCATGCCGTGGAGCCGGCGGTTCGAGGCCCAAAACCCGGTCTGGATTATCTCAGGCGGCCGGCTCTCATCAAAAAAAGAAAGCGAAAAAACGCAGCCATGAGCACCCCCCGACACCCCATTGTCTTCTGCGGCGCCGGCCCCGGCGATCCCGATCTGATTACCGTCAAAGGCATGCGGGCGCTGCAGTCGGCCGATCTGGTTCTCTATGCCGGCTCGCTCGTTCCAAAGGCGGTTCTCACCTGGGCCCCCGAAACGGCGCGACGGATCAGCAGCGCCGGTATGGCCCTCGATCAAATCGTGGCCGCGATGGTCGACGCCTTTCTCGACGGCCAACAGGTGGTCCGGCTGCACACGGGCGATCCCAGCTTGTACGGGGCCATTCGGGAGCAGATGGTCATGCTGGAAGAAAAAAAGATTCCCTACCGGGTCATTCCCGGCGTAACCGCCGCCTTCGCCGCGGCGGCGGCCATGGGGATCGAATACACGGTTCCCGAAAAAACCCAGACGCTCATATTAACCCGTATGGCCGGGCGCACACCGGTTCCCGAGTCCGAGAATTTGGCCGCCCTGGCCCGGCACGGGGCCTCCCTGGTAATCTACCTGAGCACGGGCCTGATCGAATCGGTCTCCGGCATTCTATCTGACGCCTACGGTCCCGAGGCGCCCTGCGCTTTGGCCTACCGCGTCAGCCATCCCGAGGAGAAGATCGTCCGAACACAGGTGGAAAAGCTGGCCGTGGAAGCCCGGGACGCTGGCATTGACCGGCTGGCCGTGATTATGGTGGGCCCGGCCCTGGCGCAGCCATCGGCGGAAGAGACGCTGCGATCCAAACTCTACGACGAGACGTTTGCCCATGGCTACCGACCCCATTGAGAAAATTGCGGTGTGGACGGTGACTGCCCAGGGGCTGGCGCTTGCCCGCATAATCCAGCAGCACTGGACGATCGAGGTGTTTGCTTCACAGCGACTGGCCGACGAATCGACTGCCGGAGACGCTTCGCCCTTCGAGCGACTGTCGGATGCGTTGGTCGAGCAGTTCAACCGCTTTACGGGGCACATCTTCATCATGGCCACGGGAATTGTGGTTCGCTTCATCGCGCCGTTGCTTCGGCATAAGACGATCGATCCGGCCGTGGTGGTCATGGACGACCGCGGGCGGTTTGCCGTCAGCCTGGTTTCCGGGCACCTGGGCGGCGCCAACCAACTGGCCCGGCAGGTGGCCGAACTTCTCGGGGCCACACCGGTGATCACCACGGCCACCGATGTCAACGAAAAGCCGGCCATCGACATCCTGGCGAAAGAACAGGGCCTTGCCATCGAGAATCCGGAGGCCATCAAAACCGTGAACATTGCCATCCTCGAAAGTGCGCCCATCGCTGTTTACGATCCGGCCGACTGGCTGCATCACCGGCTGCCCGAGGCTGATTATTTATCCCAAGACCAACTGGACGAACGACTGCCCCCGTCGGTTTCGGCCGGCGTCTGGATCGACGATACCAACGGGAAAATTCCTCCCGGTTTTCTGGTCCTGCGACCGCCTTCCCTCGTGGCCGGCATCGGATGCAACCGCCACACACCGGCCCAAGAAATCAGCGAACTACTTCTCACCGTGATGGAAGACTTTGGCCTGGCCGTGAAAAGTCTGACCACCATCGCTTCCATCGATCTCAAATCCGACGAAATCGGTTTGCTTGAAGCCATGGAGAAGATGAATCTCCCGCTGCAATTTTTTTCGAAAGACGAACTGGCCCGGGTCGAAAGCGTTCCCACGCCCTCGTCCATGGTGGCCAAACACATAGGAGTATCCAGCGTATGCGAAGCAGCAGCCATTCTGGCCAGCCGGAACGGTCAACTGATCGTTCCCAAGCACAACACCCGCAACGTGACCGTGGCCATTGCCCGAATGGCCTGTATGTCGTCGGCATCGGCCCCGGAGACGCAGCCTATCTCTCCCAGCGCGCCCGAGAAGTCCTGACGGAAGCCGACGTCATCGCCGGCTACGGCACTTATATCGACTTGATTCGCCCGCTGGTAGCAAACAAAGAGATCATCAGCACCGGGATGACCAGGGAAGTGGAGCGGGTGGCGGCGGCCATCGATGCGGCCTGCCTCGGAAAGTCCGTTGCCCTGGTATCCAGCGGCGACCCCGGAATTTATGCCATGGCGGGACTGGCCCTGGAGATGTGCGAGGCCCGCCGGGTGGCGGCGGTGCCGTCCTGGGCGGCAGCGGACGGGGATAGCGATGAAACAGGCAGCCTTCGTGTGGAGGTCGTCCCGGGAATTCCGGCCCTGTGTGCCGGGGCCGCGCTGCTGGGGGCGCCGCTGATGCACGATTTTTGCGCCATCAGCCTCAGCGATCTGCTCACCCCGTGGGAGGTGATCGAAACGCGCCTCGATGCCGCGGCCAGCGCCGATTTCGTGATGGTGCTCTACAACCCCAAAAGCAAAAAACGGCACTGGCAGCTGGAAAAGGCCCAGCAGATCGCGATGAACCACAAGCCCGCCCAAACCCCCGTCGGCGTCGTGACTGCCGCCATGCGCCCGGATCAGCGCATCGAGGTGACGACCCTGAAAGAAATGCACACGGCGGTGGTGAACATGCAGAGCACCGTGTTCATCGGCAACCGCTCGACCAAACGCTATGGGGATTTTTTATTGACGCTGCGGGGGTATGGGGAAAAGTATCGGCTGTAGCTCGCCCTGCTTCGACACGTTACTGATGATGCACCTAAGGGCTCGCGCAAAAATAACTTCACATTTTGAAAGCTGATGCATCCCACCCGCCTGCGTTGTGAAAATGCGACATATCCCCAATATGCCTTGCATTTTCACGCCTTGCCGGCTGGGCGCCTGAGCTGCCAATTCTGCGAACTTATTTTTGCGCGAACCCTAAGCGAATTATCTGAAACTGAACAATTTTTCCGCTAATGCGGTTAATCCGCGTAAACGGACAAATTATTGATTGAAGTGAAAATTGATGACACCTTCATCCTGAACCACAACAGATTTTGACACATTCGCCATTTTCCATTAAGTACATGCTCATTCCCACCTGTCTGGATAGATTTGTGTTAAAATAGGACACCCTTGGATATGAAAAAAAATGATCAATTAAAAATAATTAAGGAGGCCTTGCTGGCGATAATGCGGGAACCTCGCCGTTGGCTTTTGCTCATCGGCACCGGCGCATCGGTTGACCTGGATAAGGAATTGGGAATGCCCGCCCTGGCAAAGCATCTCTTAGCTACTATTCCTCAAAATGTAACCGGCTGGAACGTAATAGCTAATAAGTTGGAAAAAGGAGATGACCTCGAAACAGCGCTCACAAGTATAAATTTAACGGAATCTCTTCAAAATGCGATTGCCAGGCACACGTCGGCTTTCGTTGCCCAAAAAGATGCAGCTCTGAGAGACGATGTTCTAACCGGCAAAAAGGAATGGGTGGGGGAATTGTTGTTGAAACAATTGATACGGGGCCTTTCTCCCACCTGGCCCCGACTGCCTGTCGTTACGCCAAATTACGACATGCTGATTGAATATGCCTGTTCGAAAGCAAATATTCCGTACATTACCGGGTATCACGGCGGTATCATAAGGCGACAAAATTGGCCCAAGGCACGGCAGCGACTTTGTCGATTGAGCCCCGTTACTATTGGGGGTAAACGCCGGGATACGATTACACCCGTACCGTGTGTCGAGCTTATGAAGGTCCACGGATCGATAAATCTTTTTAGATCTAATTCCGATGGATCTTTTGTCGAGAACGATATCTGGGCAACGGACTGCCCGGCAGATTATACGCCGATAATAGCGCCTCCCGGAGATACAAAAACCCAGGAAGCACTCAATTTTCATGATCGTCTGTTTGGCGAAGCCCTGCATGCTATTGGCAAGGCGAATGCGTTCTTTGTGATTGGGTATGGGTTCAGGGATAGCCATATCCATCAAAAAATAAAGGAACGCGTTCGCAACCACAATTGCCCTCTTATTGTGCTGACCAGAGGGCCTTCAACGGAATTGGATAATCTGGTGGACATAGGAAAAGATGTATGGGTCATAACGGCGATAAAAGACCAAGCGACTGGCAAAACAGATCAATCGGGAACATGTTTTGCCAATAGTGATATAAAGCTAAGCGGGGAGTTTGGTGGGGTTACCCTCTGGAAGAGTGATGTATTTACAAAACAGATACTTGGAGGCTGATTATGCCGTTTTTTAAATTCGAAGATGCCGATGATGTTAAAACCGATCCGGCCTATCTTGGATCTGTATTACAGGTAGATACCCGACGCGTGATGATAAACGCTAAAGACGAGCACCTGCAGCGTGCAAGCATTAGCAAACTGGTTACTTTAAAAAAAGGCACTGCCGATGATTGGCTGATTGGCATGGTGGATAGAATCGTTCGCCAAATTGTTACAATGGATACGACTGAAGAAAATGGTGAGCAGACAGGTACAAACGGCAACGAACCCTTGCCGCTTTCAGGAAATGCTGTAACGGTCACATTGGTTGGCATGGTGCGTTGGAATGCTGGAGAAGCCAGGCATGAATTCACCCGCTCTTTGCTGGACATGCCGGACATCGGACAGGACTGCTTTGTGCTCAAGGGAACTTCCCTGAAAGCGTTTATGGGTCTTCTCGTGAAAAGGGGCGATACGGAAAAAGCCTTGGAAATCGGGAAATATGCCCTGGATCTGGAGGCTACCGCCTATCTGGATGGAGATAAATTCTTCCAGCGCCACGCCGCCCTCCTCGGGAGCACGGGCTCGGGCAAATCCTGGACTGTGGCCACGATTCTGGAACGTGCCGCCAAGTTGCCCTCTGCAAACCTGATCGTATTTGATCTGCATGGTGAGTATCGCGAGCTAAGCTACGCCAGCCACCTCCGCATTCCCGGTCCGGATGACCTTGGCGCTGCCACCCCGGAACTGCTTTTCTTGCCGTATTGGCTTATGAATTCGGAAGAACTGATCTCGATGTTCATCGATAGTAGCGAGTTTACAGCTCATAATCAAACGCTGGTATTTCAGGATACCGTTGTCAGAGAAAAGAAGAAAATCCTTGAGGCGGGGAAAAAGACAGAAATCCTCGAATCTTTTACGGTCGATAGCCCGGTTCCCTTCCATCTTTCCAAAGTGATTGATCACATCAAATACCTTAACGAGGAAATGGTTCAAGGCGTCAGAGGGATGAAGAAGGGCGACTTCAATGGGCAGTTCAGCAGATTACTGACACGAATTGCAACGAAGCTCAATGATCGGCGGTATGGATTTCTCTTCCAGGCGCCTGATGAGTTGCATAATTATGAATCGTTTCATTTGCTTGCTGAACAGCTCCTCTCTTTTTCCGATAGCCATAAGGTAATCAAAGTTATCGATTTTTCCGAAGTACCTTCCGACGTGCTTCCCGTAATGCTGGGAATCGTTGGCCGTCTCATCTATTACCTTCAGTTCTGGATGCCCGATGAGAGGCGCCACCCTGTCGCACTCGTTTGCGATGAAGCTCATATTTACCTGCCCAGAGACAAAGGGAACCCAAATCAGCAGCGAGCGGTGGAAAGCTTTGAAAAAATCGCCAAAGAAGGGCGTAAGTATGGTGTGGCAGTGATAGTCGTGAGCCAACGACCATCCGACGTAAGCACCACGATCCTTAGCCAGTGCAACAATGTCATGGCATTGCGGCTGACAAACATCAATGACATATCATCCGTGAAAAACATGATGCCGGAAAGCATGACAAGTTTTATGGAGATGCTTCCCGTCTTGGATATCGGGGAAGCCCTGGTTGTAGGCGATGCCGTCCTTCTGCCCAGCCGGATTCGAATCAATATGCCAGATGAGAAGCCTCTGAGCGCAACCATCGATTTCTGGACGGAATGGAGTCGCAAGGAAGTATCTCCGGATTGGGTATTGGCTGCGGAAAATATGCGGCGGCAAAGGAGAAAATCTTCGTGAAACGACGCGAATACGGCGTAAATCTTGATGACGGCGTAGCACTATCAACGGAAGAAGAATTCCGCCTGCTCTATGTGCGTTGTAATCCTGATGAAAGTGCATGCTTACAAGGATGGTTTGCTGACAATGCCCAGGTCTCTCTCATGCTGGGAGGACAGATTGGGTCCGGGAAAACAACCATCCTGAATGAGGTTTCACGGTCTTTTCCCGGCACCCAAATTATCAACATTTGTTTTGACACCGACCCCATCGAGCAATCGGAAGGTTGCTACACCATGTTTTTGTTGGGCCGTATCCTGCAAACTTGCTTGAATGCCGGAGTAGATTCAGGCGGCTGCGGCATTGGCCTGTCTGACTTCCCATCCATTGATGCAGATTCATGGCATTCCTTTGCGGATAAAATAGTCTCCAGGCCTTCCACTCTGAAGCAGGCAGAACGATTGTTGGAAGCCGGCACGGTTATAGGCAAAAATTCAAAATTGGTGCGCAATGCATGTGGCCAATTGCTTGATCGCCTACAAGGCATTACGTCAAGAAAGCCTATTATTATTGCCGAGGGTATTGATAAGTTCCGTCCGGGCACATCAGAATACTTTTCTATTCAAGATACGTTATCTTTTTTATCCCAAAGGAAAACCCTTTTTGAGGTTAACGCAATTCACCTTTTTAAAGAGCAGGATTTTCGACCCGGTATCCGAAAGCTTTTTATCGGAGGAATTGCCGATGACATGCTCGTTCAAATGTTCCAAAAAAGACTTGGTTCCTATGCACCGATTTATCAGGATGCATTCTCTTTGCTTTCCAAGTATTCCGGCGGAAATGCCCGGCAAGCCTTGAGGCTTCTCAATGCCTATTACTTTCGTCGTACCCAGCATAAAAATGACCATGCAGCGGCAATCGCTTTGGCCTGTCATCAGGTCCGCAAGGATCTTCTGGGTGTGGCTTACGGTCGTTTCCCAACGGAGATATTTACAGTTGTAAAACATGACAAATATATTGAAGGCAGCCTGTTTCAAGATCCCAAGGTTAGCGAGGGTGCCAATGACGCTCTCTATCATAACTGGCTGTTCATTCAGAGCGAACCGAACCTTGCCACACCAACACGGTGGCCTTGCGTTATCAATCCGTTGATTGATGAGGCGATCAAATGGAAGGCAGATGCTCCACGAACACCAGAGGAAGAAGCAGTCCGAAAATGGGCGAGCGATCACGATATAAGCCCCCTTGGCTTGAATCTTCCTGTCGATGATGATGGAAAGCCAGCCTGGGATAAATTCTGGGAGGAAATAGAAGCATCTTCTTTTTCAGACAGAAATGCTTTGAACATTCTTGGCTTGATTGATGAGATCGGAGCAGGTTTGTTCGGTATTGAACGGCAGGATCGTATTATAATCACTTACAAGGACCGCAAAAACCTGGAAGCGGTCAGGGATTTTCTTGTTGGAGAAGCCAACACGTACTCCTATTTCCCCTGTGAAGAAATGATTCTTGAAGGTGGAGAGGGCCGGTCACCGGTCACCGAATTATTAGTGTGGCTTGCCGATCCGGACCCCAATCGTATTTATTCAGTCGAACTCATCGGAAAATGGACAGACGCTCAACTTCGTGACCTTGAACACCGACGCGATATTTTTGACAATTTGCAAATGCTTTGGTGGATACAATTGGATAACCTGAAACACTATCTCCGTTTTTGGCCCCAATTGCGCCAGTTCTTCCGGATATACAGACTTGAGGATGAGTTGTTGCGCGGGATTACAATGGAAGAGATTCAGGCGGATATCGATTTAATAAAGGAAATGTCCGAGGAGGATGATCCGGAAGGTGTCCACAGGCTCCAAAATGTTCTGGTTTACCTCAAGGAGGCAGGCGGTAAGTCGTGAACGAAATGAAACGCAGAGCCATCGTGTGGGACATGATCGAACGGAAAGCCTTTCGTCCGGAATCGCCAGGGAAGTGGCTATCACTCTATGCAAAAACCCTGCATAAGCTTTTGGGTATGGAACCAAGGTGGGACCGTCTCGGCCAAAATGACGAAGTCATCTTTCCTTTTTTGGCTTTGAAATGTTGTTATTTTATAGAATCTGCATCCAAGTATAGTATTGCATTTGTATCTGAATCTTCCGACTGTCCGCGTGGACAATTCCATGTAGATTCTTGTTTTTTAAGCAAATCTTCGTTGCAAACGTTTGCTGACAACGACAAATATCCCCGGCACCAAATAGGCGAACTTGCACGCGATGTGGAAGCTGTTTTGGACGGTATGTTATTCCACCCCCGTTGTCACGCCCATCTTAAATGCCTTGGGATTCCTCATGTTAAATTTGATGAAGAAAGCGGTGGTTTGCCCCCACATGAAGTCAGAATCGGTGGAGGAATTGAGAACCCGTACGTTTTTCTTTTTCATCTTCGTTATCAGTTTTGCCTTGTGTCCGATCAGGTTAGGATAGCCGAAAGGCAACGCTTGATCGATCTTTTTCAAAGAAAAATTAGGGGTAAAGAGGACGTGAGTGCAAAGGATCTTTTCGATTTTTAGTGAATTTGAATAAAAGCACATGGATTCGTGAGGTGTTCGGCGCGGTGTTCATTGTCCCCATTGATCCATCGGCGGCACCTAAAATGATAAGGTATATCCCCTATTACCTATTTTCGACACCCCTGTTAATAGCTTTTCGTGCAATTTATTTTAGCCATTACGGTTTGATAAATACTTCCGGGTTAACTCCCATCGCTTGTAAAAATTCCAACTGAACAGGCTTTAGCGGCCTG